>Ga0193753_10000080_pt1 | contig 91467 bp, 54 predicted proteins | sample H1c2metaG_FD_144925 | JGI IMG/M metagenome (GOLD analysis project Ga0193753, IMG submission 144925) | Soil microbial communities from a riparian zone of the East river system, Colorado, United States - H1c2 | ecosystem: Environmental > Terrestrial > Soil > Riparian zone | place: USA: East...
GTAATAAAGGTTTTTTTTCCCACACTTATTAAATATTTACTATAAGGGTGTGGTGGTACTCTCTAATTGTGCAGTGCATTCAGAATTTATAAGAAAATTGTTAAACTTTTTTTTATCATAATTAGCATGTGACTATCCTAGTGCAATATTTCTATTACTTTAATCCTATATATTAGGTGTACAAAAGACTGACCTCCTCCCCCATGACTTTTATTTTAAATATGACAGGAGGTAAAAGGGAGTCATATTATAGGGCTACTATAAGTTAAGTATGTAAAGATAATCAAATAATTTAATTAAATTATGACGTATGCTTATTTTTAATATACGACAATTGCGTAATGCTATTAAGACTAAATATTTTTAATTAAGTCTTGTTTCCTCAGTACTTTGCACTCTGTACTATTGTACTTTATAATATAGTCCTCAGTACTATTGTACTTTATAATACCATACTCTGTACTATGTACTATGTGCTCTGTACTATGTACTTTGTACTATAGACGATGTACAATATACTCTGTACTATGAGTTCTGTACACTGGATTTTGTACTATGTACAATACACTATGTACTATGTACTATGTATTTGTACATTCGTAGGGCTAAAACCGTAGGTAAAAAAAGAGGTAAAAAGAAAAGTTGGAAGCGTCCCGGAATAGAGGTGAATCGAACACCTAAGGGTTTTATCCCAGACAATTAGCAATCGTCTTCTCTTACCAATGAACTATTCCTTTTTAGTATATACTAACCTATAAGCAAAGTAGTTCAGACTAACTAGATAAGAGTGCTAACAGGACCTTGGTATACGTATTATCACCTTCTAATTTGCTATAGGGACGTGAACCACATCTCGTTGTTATCATTGTTATCTTTGTTATCATTGTTATCATTGTTTAGGTCCAGGAGTGAAGGTTGACAAGTGTATGCTCAATACTATATGGTCCTGTCCAATATCTAATTCATCAAAAAAGATGATTTAAAGTATAAATATTCAACTAAAAGTTATTCTCAGTTTATTAATTCTATTTAGAATTAATAACTATTAATTTAATGAAATCAAGGTCGTCACCTAGTGTTGTCTTATATCGTTCTGATGTATTGTATACTCCTCATATTCAATTCCTCAAATGAAATCTTAGATGACCTTCTCACATGACGATATCTCTATGTCAAGGTGTAGAGATTAATCAGATATAGGAAAGTTTCTAACCTCGGCCTGTCTCAGATAAAATAAAAATATTCCATCATCTCTGGAACTCATACCTGCACCGGCTATTGTAATATTCATTTGAATATTGTTTAATAATACAAAGGCAATACAGTCTACATATATATTAATAGCCTTACATTATAAGTAACAGTATATCCCATAAATATAACTCTGCTACTATAATGGATCTATGCGCAGTGGCTTACTTATATGGCATATACGGAAGAATAAAAAATACTATTGTCTCAGAATTAAAGTCTAGCACTAGATCTGCATTGTTCAATCTTGTCTTCTGTAGTCGTTTTGTGTAATTACACCTATAATTCATAGGTATATATAAGAAATACTTTTATAACAATAGAAGATTGTGCGACCTACGGTTTAGTTTTATGACCTATGAGATATGAAAAAAGGGAAATTGTAGGTAAAAAGAGAGGTCTGCTCAGCAAACAGGTTTACTTTTTTCTTCTCTTCCTCTTCTCTCTCTTCTTTCTTTTCTCTTCTCTCTGTAGGGCATACTTAAAGGGTGTTTTAACGAAAACAAGTGGGTTCGAACCACTGACTTTCTCCTTAAAAGGGAGACACTCAAACCAGCCGAGTTCTGTTTCCAGTTTGAAAAGATTCAGGTTGAGGATACGAGAGATATATCTGTAACTTATATCAGAAAATAGGCAACAATAGGCGTCCCACTCTCTCTTTCCCTATCCAAAACTCTTTAATAGGTATGGGGTGACCTTCGTAGGAAGGGAGGAGAAAGAATAAAAACATGAAAAGAGTGAGACGAAGTCAGAATAAGGCTTAAATAGGACCTATTTATTTTAAAAAAGAAGGAGGTCATAATAATCTCGGCACTTTTCTTTTTCTTTTGAGACCTTTGCGTAAATAGGTTTAGGAGGCGGTAGGATTTTAGTTTAAGGAAGAGTTTGAGTGCCCTACGGAGAGTAGGGGTTTGCTTGATGTTTATTTGACCTGTGAATAGGTGTAAATTTTTAAAAATACATCTGTTTACTATAGTACCAGACTGAGGGCTCATTCAGTGTTATAGCAAACACTGACCCATCACAAAAAAGAATAGTAGGTAAAAGAGGTAAAACAGATTATAAGTAAAACTCAAACATACTATGTACCATATATTATATAGGGGAGCAGAAAGATAGGTAATATAGTTATTATTATCGATTATAAAAAATCCCAGATCGCTAGTAACAGTGACTAACAGAAAATCTGAGTCGACCAGACTCGAACTGGTATTAAATCCATTACCAAAAAATGGTGTTTTTCCAAATTAAACTACAACTCATTTCACATAAACATTTAACTTACTCACTCTTATGTGGTAATTCATATATAACATATCTAATACGTAATATATCTCTTTCTCTTCTCTCTTCTACTCTTCTCTTATCTCCTCTCCTATAATGATAAGAATAGGTCATTCCACAAGAAAAATGGGGAAAAAAGATAGTTATCTCTTTTCTCTTTTATCTCTCTTTTCTCTTTTCTATTTTCTATTTTCTCTTAGCCTGCTAATTTAATTATTACGAATAAGTACTATATTTTACATAGCTATACGATTAATCAAATACTCCACCCCTTTTTCTGCTCAGCTGCTCAGCTGCTCAGCTGCTCAGCTGCTCAGCTTTTTTTGATTATCCACACAAACGACATCTATTTTTTACGTACGATTTAAGGCTCTCTTGGTAGAGTTGAGGCAGAGCAATGTGATAGATCGTAATACTCTTTTTTCCACCCTACAATAGAAAGGTAAAAGATTTATATTCTTAGTCTTCTTCCTATAGGAAAAGTAAATAATATGCTTGACCTACTTTTTTTATATCTTTACCTCTGAATAAAAGATCAGAGAATATAAGAGAGAAAAGGTAAGTAGGAGGGAGAGATCACATATGATAGTCTTTTTACCAGTCCTATCACATCCTATATTAGACAGGAAAAAATTAAGCCTAAACCTGAATTTATTTCGGATACCCATAGTTGTATGTATAACAAACAAAAGCTGTTAATTATCTGAGATCTATCTGTCATTTCTATCTTCTATTTTTATTCTATAGTCGCCCTCCCGAACTAAATATCTTTGGTTTTAGTTATTATAGGTATAATTTAAGGACTTTTATATTTATATAAATATTTTTCACCTTAAGTTGATAAGTTAAAGTTAATAAGTTAAAGTTGATAAGTTATTCTTATAAAGACTTTTACTATATATAAAATATTATTAGTTTTCAATTACACGTTTCTTTTACATAGTAAAACTATTAGTAATAATACTATATAGGTAGATTAAGAAAAAGATAAAAATTGTATCTCACTTTTCCTAGTTCAACGATGTTACCTAAGCTTTTGGTGGAGTTTTAATCAATACACAGCTTAGACTCATAAGGGACTGTAAGCTATTAGTGTACCGACATCGTAGTTGGCAGCTGCATGCCTTTTTCTTATACTAAGGAATTAGACAAACAGTAATCAATTTATCTCTTATGATAGACATAATTAGACCTCTAAGGAGGTAAGCCGAAAGGCGGATTTGAACCACCTACTGATTCTTACAAGGAATCTGTTTTACCAAGTAAACTATTCCGGCTAAGCTTCAGTATGCTTTTATGACCTCGGCCGAGATCGTCCATAATTAGGATAGTGTCCCTTACTTCACTGATGTCCCGACAATGTAAATAGATACTTTTATGAAGGTATCTTTCTTTAGTTTACGACCTCTCTTTTCTCTTCTCTTATTGGAAGAGGAGGAGGAAGAGGAGGAGGAGACATTCTTTTAGCTATTAAGTATTCATATCAGTATCATAAAAACATAACTATCTTATTAACCCCTACCAGATTCGAACTGGCACTAACCACGTGAAGAGCGGTTGTACTGCCATTATACCAAGAGGTCTGTCCAAGAATCCATGATAAATAATTGTATTAGAACCTTGTTTATAGGATATTATTGTAAAGATAGGACATACTTTTATAACATATTAAATATAATACCTATCTCTCCAAAGGCTTTCTACTAGGAATGCTCCCTAACTACTTTGTTTCCTAAACTTATAAGCTAAGGACACAATCATTAACTTTTATTTACCTCTTCTTTTTTTTAAATAAAAGAAGAGAATAGTCTCTCCTCTTCTTTTATTTAAAAAAAAGAAGAGAGATGAGAGTAAATAAGGTAGGATACGGGGCCCTAAGAACAGAAAAGTAAACTATAAAAATATAAATATTTAATAATTATTACTTTAGCTGATATGAAAATGCTAATTATAATTTAACTGATAATATCTAAAAGAAGTTTAAATTAGGCTGGCAGCAAAGATGTTATGTGTAGAAAACCTTTGTACTATCAAAAAAAAAGGATAGTTAATAAGTATTAACGCAGTTAACCATATAAGTAAAAAATGTTAAAGTTAACGATCATCCTTACCGACCTCGAAAAAAAAAGGGGGCGTCCACTTTTTTCATCGTAGTTTAAAAAAGAGAAGTGTTAACATGGTTCATCATTAAAAACTGCTTTGCTTTGCTTTGCTTTTGCTTTGCTCTTTATTTTTTGTTCTCTTGCTTACCAGTATACAAAGAAATAAAGGAACTATTAAGGAACCGTCAGGACTTGAACCTGAATCTGCAGATCATGAGCCTGCTGTGATTGCCATTTCACTACTGTTCCTTTCAAAACCTATTTAGTTAGCCTATTAGAGCATAACTTTTTATTCTGTCAGATATCATTCACTAATAATAAGTCCGACCTTGTCTAAATAATTATTATTATTAATATTAATAATAAGCTACCTGACTCATCTGGACCTAGGAATAATATAGTCTATTAAGATTTATTTAAAGGCCCCTTCGCCCTCCGCAGGAGGAGAATAATTGGCTAGTTGACCTCTATTTCTTTACCTTACCTTTACTTTATTAAGTAATAAGGCATAAACGATAATTAGAGCGACACTGTATAACTTCAAATTATTTATTTGAAGGGGGCTTTCTGCTTTTATGGCTAGTTGATAATAATTTATATATCAGATGGTTATTACTAGGCTATTAATATACCTCTGCGAAGATGTAGATAGCTTTCATCTGCTTCCACTTTGTAAAAAAAGGGGGGAGAGGGAACTAAATACTAAAGGAGGAGACTATAAGGCTTTATCTCTTGACCTTTGAAAAGGTCAAAAAGAGTACTATGTTATGGTTATAAATTTTTTTTCTTGACATAAGCAGGAAAGTCCTATGGTGTCAGTTGAGTGAATCAAGCAATTATATTGTTTATTTCAAGCTCAGATGAATTATAAATATTAAAAATGTTCCCATTTCGGTATGTTAGTTTCTTATTGTAAATTAATTAGTTAGTTAGTTTTAAAGTTTTAGTTTTTTGGGGGGTTGTATAAGAAAAGGAGGAGTGGTCAGACAAAATAATTCTTATTATAATAAGGTCCCTTTAAATATGGTGATTTGACCTTCGCGGATTAGAGTTAAACTTTAGGGCATTACTTCCTAATTCATAAACAAAACCAATAGTTAGTACAATAAAAAAAATAAAAACGATTCAAAAACCATAATTACCAATTTGATATAGAGTCGTTGAAAAAGGATATATTAAAGCCACTTCTAAATCGAATACTAAAAATAGTATACCTACAATATAAAACTGTATCGAAAAAGGAGAACGAGTCTGACCATGAATAGGTGAAAACCCACACTCATAGCTAGAAACTTTTTCAGAGTCTGGTCTATGTAGTGCAAACAAAATATTTAAAGATAAAAGAATAATAGTTAAAATAGGTACAAAAATAAACAACATTAGTAAAGTATTCATAATATTAAGAATTAAAAATAGTTAGAGCCAGAAGGTGTGAACTATTTAATATTAGAGAGGGGTTTAACATGAATAGTAATATTGTTAAAGTCAAAGTACTAATAGTCATACTGTGTACGTTTGTTATTTGTATGATATTATTTGTAAGCAGTATAACCTCATCTTTACTTGAACAGCTGCTTTCTATATTTAATTGACTATTCTCTAGTGAAAAAGCATTATTAGTAAAAGCCGCAGCACTAGTATTACCACTTCTTTCAATAGTAGTAGGAATTTTTTTTAAACCATATAGAACATTTAAATAATTATTAATATTAACCGTACTTTTTATAGGCTCTTCAGCTTTTTCCTTTTTTAGTTGTCCAAAGTATTTATCTGATGGGAAATGAATTACTTTTATTATTTGTAAATAATAAGAAGCACTTATTACACTCACTAGTATTGCTACTATACTTAGGAAAAAATAACCACTATGTGTAGCAGAATATAGTACCTGCTGTTTTGCAAAGAATCCTAATAGTGGGGGAATACCGGCCATTGAGAATAAACATATAGCTAAACTAATACTTAGTATAGGGTTATAAATAAACTGGGCTTTTAATTGAGAGATATATTTTATATCCATGTTATTAGATTCAATAGTATGCATCTCCTTATCCAGCACTTTATCATCCTCCTCAGTGGAAGAAAAATATAAGGCACCAGATATTTTTGATTGAGGATTTTTAAGTCCCTCAGGTAAATATCTAGAGTTATCTTCTCAATCAGATGCCCTATGATGTTCCTTATTAGAAGACAAGGCCTGATTATTTATAGTTCGAGTTATAGGATTATTGGATTTGTCTAGTAAAGTATTAAAAGTATATCCAAATACTAATAGTATTAGGAAAGTATTTAAATTAGTAATAGAATACTGTAAAATGTAAAATATTAAAGATTCTATTGATTGTTCAGTGTTTATACCTAGGGCTAACAATAAGAAACCTACGTGAGATATAGTACTATATGCTAATAAACGCTTAATTTTATATTGAGCTAAACCTACTACGGTACCTATTATTAAAGATAATAAAGATGAGAATAATAATAAACTCTTTATAACGCCCTCCTCTTTATTTAAAAAAAAAGACTGTTCCCCTTTGTTGTAAAAAAAAAGAATATCTTCGGAATAAATATCTTTAACTATTTGTAATAAAGAAGTAAGGTCAGATCCCATGTGCATATCTGATAAAGAACCAGATAAAGGAAGAAATAATCCACTTTCTAATTCTAATAAAAAAATTAGTATAGATATCTTAGGCATGATTGTTAATCATGTTGTAACTATTGTTGAAGAATCATCATATACGTCGGGAGCTCAGTTATGAAAGGGTGCCCCAGCTATTTTAAATAAAAACCCTATAACAATTAAAACGATACCTAATAAAAATCCTCTATGAGATCCTCCAGTTACATTAATTAAAGGATCTATTCCTCCTGAATAACTTAGGTCAGGCAATCAGACAGAGGGTACTGATACTAGGCTATAAATTGAATCTAAATTAGTGATTCCTGTATAGGAATATACTAAAGCGCAACCCAATAAAATTAAACAAGAGGATAGACCTCCTAATAAGAAGTATTTTAAACCAGCTGAAGTAGATGTTTCTGAATTTCTATTTAAACTAGTTAGGATATATACAGCAAAAGATTGTAATTCAATGCTCAAGTACATAGATATAAGATCGGAGCTAGAAATTAATAAAGAACCTCCTAAAATAGTAAATAACAGTATCAATGAATATTCAGATAATACGGGTGAACTAGTTTTATATTCTATTTCAGTTAGGTCATAGGATCTATTATTTTTTATACCTGGTATATTTAATAATTCCTTCCTACTGATAGTAGGAAGGTCAACTCTGTGCTCTAGACCATTTACAGACAATATAGCATTTGCATTATCTAATCTGAATGATCCTTTTTGCTCTTGTAATTCCCAGCTTAATGTCTCTCTTGTAGGAGACATTCGACTATTTCTATTTGTGCTAGGATATCATGGCATTAAAATTAAAGCCCCTATTAGATACATGAATATCTCAATACTTAAAGAGATAGACGTTACTTGATAGTAACCATTATAAATACCTATACCAGTATCGATATTATCGATATATAAAACATTATAATTTAGTATACCTGAATATATAAATATAATGGAACTTAGCCTAGTGAACAAAATGGGAGATATTGGGTCCCTGCTAGCTGGTGAGACTAGAGGGTTGTTGACGGGTTGTAGCGAAATTGCTACGATTATGCTTAAAATACTTAGAATTATCATGATATACATGGTATCTCTTTTTAATTATGGGTTAGTATTAGATAACGATTGTCTTATTATCGATATAGATTTACCTCACGTATTAGTAGGTGTCCAATAAAGAGAAAGACCAACTTAAATATGAGTACAACATAACAGAAGCTTACTTAACTATATGCCTGACTATTAATAGATGGTTCTACTCTGCTTAAAACTAAAAGAGTAACAGAGCATACTTTTATTATCTGCTAAGTATGTACTTAGGCCTAGACATTTAAGCAAATAAAAATTAATATAGATTAGATTACCAAGAGGCTGATGTACCCATAGGACTGAAAGAGGTAGTTTTAAGTCCCAATGCTTATACTAAAAGGGATAAAACATATTCCGAAGAGAAGATAAAGGAGTATATACTAAACCATTAGTAATAAACACTCTAAAAAACATATTATCATTTATTAAGTTAAAATATATATTGTGAGCTTTTTTTAAGAGTATAATATAGTAATAATACAATTAGTTCTTATGCTATTATGCTTTTATTAAAAATAAAGTTGGTGTAAGGGGGTTAATATGTGTTATATAGATATGTATACCTATATATAAAGGATATAAAAAGTATCCAGCCTCGATATTTATGTATCAAAAGTATGCTTATACCTTTTTGACTATTTTTAAGTATAGCTCTGCGAGCTGTTCAATGTTCATATAAAACAATGTTAAACCATAAAGTAAAAAAAAACTACTAAAAATAAGAACCAACAATAACATGATATAATTAAATGTTCTTATACCACTAAAGAATTTTAATGTTTTTAATAATACGGATCTGAGTCTATCGCTAACATGCTTAGGGAAAATACGATCCAAGAACTTTAATTCGTAATTTAGAGAAAAAAGAACTTTAGATATAAATGTAAATAATAACAGAAGTGTAAGGATACAATTACCAAAAGCCAAAGAAACCATACCGACTAATCAATCCTGTACTGGATTATCCAGTATATTTTCCAAAGGAATAGATTCATTCACACTATGAAAAGGATAATCCGTAGGTTCTACCCCTGGTGAAGGAGGGGTAGAATCTGATCCTGTGTTACGAGAACCTTGAGCTGCAGCTAAACCTCTATTTAAGCCAGAGTAAGCTACATGTGTACCCCCGCTTATAATACCCAGTGTTGTACTAGTTACTACTCTTACAGGCAGAGGCTGACCTGCAGATATAGAAGCACCAACTCCCATACCACCCACTATAGCACCAGCTAAACCAGTTTGTCCTATGGCTTGAGAAACTGCGGAACCCATAGCTGAAGTCATCTCTTCTCCGGCTTTTTCTATGGCTTTATTAGCAGCCGCGGCAACGGCTTTACCTACTTCTGTAGCGATAGCAGTAGTATCCTTCCCTAATCTATTATTTAAAGATTCAGTATTATTAGTTGTATTTGGTATAGACGTAGTGGATGTTGTCTCTGTCTGTTCTTTTCCAGCTGTAGACTGACTATTCTTATTAGAAGTTGTAGTTGAATCATCGTCGTCACCGTCATCACAATGAATAGGACTTTCAATTATCCCTTTGATAAAAATAAAGATAACACCGTATAATATATAATTTAAAATACGATTTAAATTTAACCCATCTTCTTGGGGGCTAGGACTATTCGTACCTTTAGTATTTTTATTCTTTATAGGTAAGAGATTCTTAAACGGTTGAAAGAGCAGGCGTTTTACTTTTAAGGCTTTTTCATATAATCTTTGATATAGGCTCAGCAGAGCTATATATGTAAGATAGATTATTCATATAGCTATTAAAAAAGTCAAAAACAAGTATGAATACCTAATGATACTTAACAAGCTGAGTAAGTTAGAGAGCAAGCTGTTATCTGTTTCTAATACGTAAATCAGTATTTGAGAAACTATAGTTAGTATAGATAAAAATATCAGCATAATACTTAACCGGAAATATAAAATATTTCTAGGTAATAAACCGGATTGTTTACAATTAGATTTTAAGTAATAGAATAATAATAGAATATTATTTGTACCCTTTGTTGTATAAACAACACAGTACATACAAAGGGCTAAATAAAAACCGCTTCAAATAGTTTAGAAGAGAATTGTAAATCTAAAGGAAGAGTAACTTTACTTAATTCTACTAAGCTAATAGTACTCATGTTGTCTATATCTGTATAAAATAATGCGTGAAAACCTATTATAGAAAATCCTAAAAATAGGGTAGATAAGATACGAGTGATAAAAATGGGAGATATTGGGTCCCTGCTAGCTGGTGAGACTAGAGGGTTGTTGACGAGGTGTAGCGAAATTGCTACGATTATAATACTTAGAACTATCATGATATACACAGCATCTCTTTTTAATTTTTTATTATGTTTTTGTTTTTTACATTTGAAGAGGAGATTAGAGGAGACATTAGTAATAATAATAAAAATATTACAACAATATTTGATTCTTATATCCTTATTTTTTATATCTATGAAGAGTATCGAATATTCATATATTTGGAACATTCAATAGGACACGCCAATCAGATTTGTTTAAGAATCCTAACGGAAAATATACTGCACCCTACTCTTTCTATCCTGCTGTACACCCATCCTCCTGACACACAATGTGTGTCAGGAGGATAGGTATATAAATAGAAAAAATATCTCTTATTCCATTTCCATTTTTTTTTTTTTACCTAATAAATCAGTACCTTTAAGATATATACTTTTCTTTTTCTTTTGTTAAGATTTAATCTAAATAGTGGAAAACACCTACCTATTAAGATGAATAATGTATGACCTATGCTTATATAGTAGAAAGGTAAACCATTCAAACTCAAATATTTGAAAGCTACTCTCCTATATATTAATAAAATATAAAGTGCCTTGAGGACGAGTTGAACGTCCGTCGCTATAACTTCACTATAGAGCTTTAACCACCTAAGCTATCTAGGCTTTAAATATTTTTACCTCTTATTTCATCCTACATTTATATATAGGAATAAAGATTGGAGATGCTGGAAATCGAATCCAGATTTTTGTGATGCAAACACAATAGATTACCATTATCATACACCCCCTCCCTGCTCCGTTCAGCAGCTTTTTTTTTAATAGTATAAGCTAAATTGTAACCAAATAACTACATATAAAAATAATGTATAATATATATAACATACTATAGTATGACTATGACTATGACTATGACCAAATACATCTTACAGAATTCATTATAGTGAATGAGTAAAAGGTGGTATTTTTAGAGTTATTTTTTCCTAATTGTATAAATACTAATACCTAAGTACAAACTATATCTTTATATAGCCCATATCGTCTTAAAATATAAGGTTATAGGTCAAAGGGACTATAAGGTAAAAGTGAAATGGAAATACCGAAATATAATGAGAGCAAATAGAAGATTAAGAAATAAGTAATAATCTTTTATTTTCTTTTTTTTAAGTCCCTCTTTTTATGATCCTTTTTTTATTTTTTATTCATTCTGCTTTTTTTATTTTTTGGTAGGAGACCTAATAGTTAGTTTTCACTTAATCCTTTATAACTATTAAATTACTATCAATAACAATTAATTTCCCCCATATCCATAATGATTTTATATAACCTGCTTAGTAATATATATACCAGTTATATCTTAATACTACTCTATTATTATCTTTAATAAACCTTTAACCCCTTCTTTTAGAAGACAGATAGCACCTACCTCTTCTAATTACTCTAGATACAGATAAGGGCTCTTTTTGTATTTGTTGCTGGAGATTAGCCTATTAATCCGCGAGTAGGTATATTAATAAATATCTTCTTTAAGTAGAAGGGTCATATATCCTAATTATCTTGTTAATATCCCTTGTTAGCTAGCTACCTATTATCCTTCTCCTATTACTTTTTCTTCTCCTACTCTTTCTCCTTCTCCTTTCCTTTTTCTATTCCTTCTACTTTTAGTGGTAGTACTTTAAACTATTATGATAAATACGCCAATAGCTCTATCAAGCACTATAAATCCGTTCTGAATAAGTTCATAGTTATGAGTTACGGAGAGGTAGGAGGGAGTTCGTATAAGGGCTGTTTTATCTTTGTAATAATTATATAGCGCCTAGGTCAACAACATCAATATTATTGTTCCTATAATAATAATCCGTTATTCTCTAGTCTCTTCTCTTCTCTTCTCTCTTCTCTCTTCTCTCTTCTCTTCTCTTCTCCTCTCTCTTCTTCTCTCTTCTTCTCTTCTCTTCTCTTCTCTTCTCTTCTCTTCTCTTCTTGATGTTTTAGGTTTATAGATACGCTTATTAATAGGTCCCTCTTATATTTAAAAGGTCTGCTCAGCAAAGAGAGGGCGGTGAGGAAAAAATTTTTTTTTTACACTTTACACAAAATTGTAAATCAAAAATATGAAAAATAAATATTAAGATAAGGGGGGTATAACGTGGATAATGATAAGAAAAGAACCCAAAATAGTCACCGCAATTATAAACGGCCTTGGTACTCATAAATTTCATTAAAAATTTTAAAATTTTTATTAATATCTATACTTATAAAAAAGTGGTATCTTTGCGATCTCAAGTATATATTGATTTTTCTACTTGCGAGAAAGATTAATATGGAGCAACATCAAAAGCTACAAGTATACTAGGTGCTAGAATAGTTAATGCGATAACAACTGGTAAAAGACCAGTTCAACAAAATAAAATAAGTTGATCATATCTTAATCTAGGCAGAGTAGCTCTAAACCAAACAAACATGAAACAAAATAAACATGTTTTTAGTCCTAAAATAATGCTTTGTAAATTAATAACAGTATCATTTACAAGTATTTCCGGCATTAATCAACCACCCGTAAACAGTATAGCAGCTAGTGTAGACATTAATACAATAGAACAATATTCCCCTAAGAAAAAGAAAACGAAGATTATTGAACTGTGTTCAGTAAAGAAACCAGCTACTAATTCTGATTCCAAACTCCTTTTTATTCGCTTACCTCCAAAAAAGACCGAGAGAGAAGATATTTTTTAGCTATTGTGGAATGGTTTTTTATCGCGCGATAAATAACGTATTTAGACACATTTAATATATCTGCAGCCTCGTTACTGCTTTTGAAAGTTCTAATATATGTTTTATTAGTATCATACATATGAACTGGTATATGTTTCATAATACCCATTTTTAGTTTTGTCTTTTCACTGTGCTTTACACCATACATTCCATTGTTTCCCCTTCTAGAAAATTCGGCTATTTTAGCCTTAGTTTCCGCTGAAAGGCTCTTACCTAACAAGGGGTGAGGTGTGATTATAAATCGTTTTACCATCTTATCTCTAGATTTTGCTGTATGCTTATAACCTTTTAGTGAATTAGCTATTCGCTTAATATTATATAGAGATTCTGCAGGATAGGATAAGATATATATTGTTTCTATATCAGTTAAAGACAATATAGCTCCTTCAGGTATATTAGAGTGTCTATGTTCTTTAGGTCCTCCAGTGGCCTTTGGGTATAATTAAAAAACAAAAAAAAATTAAATAGGTGTAGTCCATATTTTTTATGGCTCTTTGTAGTTTGATATTCGACTTATTACCTGATATATGTTGCAGAGCTCTTTCAGCTAGTTTATCAGTAGAACCGATATACAATTTACCATTTACACTGTTCACAAAACCATAAATACCCCGTTTATTACCAATTTTTTTAATCTCGGCTTTAGTTTGATTTTTGGGCAAGTCTTTAAATTCTAATAGAGCACTGGGTGCAGGACCAAATTGTGCTTCACTAGTTGGTTCAAATAACATGGTTACTGGTACCAATGTACCTGCTAGATATACTGGAACGATATGTTGTTCTGTAGGAAAATAAGCGCAAACGTCATAAATATTTAAAACAAAAAAGGACAGATAAGTACCACAAATAATGTAAGCTATGAAAAACATATAGGGCAGATATGTGCAATCCCTAACATATATTGATTTCTTTACTCTTCTCTTCTTACCTCTTACTCTTATTTTATCTTATATTCTCTAATCATGTTTCTTCTTTTATGCCTCTGCCAGGTCTCCTCTCCTCTTCCGGTCATTGTTAAGGAAGAGGCAAAGCAGCCTCTCCTCTTCTATAACTCCAAACTAAGGGAACTAAATAAGTAATGACAGGAGATCTATAAACTATCTTGAACAGAAAAAAGAAAAGATTCATGAAAGGAGAGTTAGAGGTATCAGAAAATTAGAAATGCCCTCCTTTGAAGGGAAACTAAAAAAGAGTTTGGACTATCTTTTACTAGGAAAAATGAAAGAGGGTAATTAATATTATTTCTTTCCACCTAAACAAGTAATTATGTATAGTCTCTGAGGTATAAATACCTGCTGGTTTATTCCTATTGATGACACTATTTTTATCTCTTCCTACCTCGGAACTCTTCTCTCCCTATTACCTCTTAATAGGTAATAGGCTATGATAAAAAAAAGTATGGTTAGATATGTATCATAAACTTTACTTTTCCCTCTTCTTTGCTGAGCAGACCTCTTAAGAAAGAAAAGTACGGGAGTTTCCAGCATATAATAACATTTAAAGAGACCAAATCAGTCAGACTTTTCATCGTTATTGAAAAGGCCTATCTAGATGGCAGTAGCCTCAGGTAAATCAAAAGGTGTACGATTAGTTTCGGCTAAGATGGAAATAAAAAAAATAATAAAAACAGGTAGTAAGGGTACTACAAACCAAATTGATTGTTGGCTCTCTATGATATTAGTTATATTAAAAGATCCTGTTAATATAATTACTATTATTACTGCTGTACTTAAAATTAGTTCGTAAGAGATCATGCTGGCCGTAGATCTTAAACTACCAAGAAAAGCATATTTAGAGTTTGCAGATCACCCTGCAAAAAGTACACCATAAATACCAATAGAAGATAGGGCTAAAGTATATAATAGCCCTAAAGAAAAATCAGATATAACGAGTCCTTCACCAAAAGGAATTACTCCTCAACCTAAAAGGCTAAAAATAAGAGTCATCATAGGAGCTAAATAAAAAAGTACCTTATTAGCTTGCGCGGGAATAATAGTTTCTTTTACAACTAATTTTAAAGCATCACTGACACCTTAACTAATACTACTAAATAAGTAGTATTCTCTGAGAGTATATTCTCTTCCTCTTCTCTGAAGATAATAGAAGAGAAGTGGTATTCTTAGAGAGATAGGGCTTATATATTTAGACTTGTCATGTCATTTACTTATTTTTTAGGTTTAAAGGGTTGTGCTAAACTATAGTAATAATATCCTTTAAATGGTTTATTAGTATTTAGTTTTTTAGGTAACGTCACCGGACTTATAGGTAAGTATTTTGCTGTGTCCCTAATACTTCTAAATGGAACACCATTAACAAGAGAAAACCTTTCTTCATCATAGACATAAATTGGAGTACCTGATAAAGATGCAGCAGTATCTAAGATATGCATAGGTAAGCTTTTACCATAATAAGGATGTTTACTTCCCGTTCTAGATGAACTCAATTTTGCTCGAGTCTCAACACTAGCAGTACGGCCTAATGATGCAGCACCTATTTTTAATTTTCTAATAGGAGAGAAAGAAAAAGTTTCCCTAGGATCTCTATAAGAGCTGGTTAGCATATTTAGAAGTGGTTGATATTTAAGTAAATATCAATCCTCTCGAAGCTTTAGTTCTGCTTTAGGGCAAAGCTCAACTACTGTTACAGAGAAATGTTCTCAGCCTATAATGTTTAATAATAAACCTAGGAAACCACTTTGGCTCCGAAGGGCACCGCTACTAGCATAGTGATATTTAAACCTTTGTCCTAAATTAATAGAAGAACCATAGTAATAAAATAAACGATAAGGAAGAAAAGTTATTTTGTAAATACCAGAAACATTTCATCATTTTTATTGAAAAGCGTTGTGATTCAAATAAAAATTTCGACAATGATCTATGGCCTTATGTTTCTTTAATCTCTGAATACTTTTCCAGGATTTTTTAGATATTATATATCTAAAAAGCTTCCCTGGTTTTTACTTTAAGAATAATAAATTAACATTGCCAACTAGAAGGGTCTCCTCCGAACTGAAGAGGTAAACTGTACTATTTATAGAATAAAAAAGAGCAAAAAGTATAAAAAAAATGATGACATTCTTAACTACCTATCTAATAGTTTAGGTAGATCATATTATCAAAGGTAATTAACGAGTTTACCTTCGTAAAACGTTTGATCTTTGAGGATGTTTTGACCTCTCTTACTTACGAAGAGGTCGACGAAAAACGTTTCCTGCTGGTTAACTGACTATTTAGATTTTCCTCCCAATAAGGTCTAAATATTTTATAAGTATTCCAGCATATATTTTTATTTTCATAATTCTAACAATGCACATATATTATTAGTGCCTGTTAAAGTTATGCCACTCACTTATCTGTTTATTTTTGTATCTGTTATAATAAGATAGAATGGTTGAAGTATACCAAAAATTCCGACAGTATTAGGTCCAACCCGTCGTTGCATTGCAGCTAGTTGTTTCCGTTCAATAATAGTCATAAAGGCGATAGCTAGTAACATCGGTACTAATACAATTAATACTTCTAGTAAATTAAATAAAACATTTGACATAAGAAACTTTATATTGTATAATAAATAATAGTTTATTTTAAATTGAAGATACTTGTCATATATACAAAACTTATCCTGCCTGCGCCTGAAAAAAACAAAAAAAATAAAAGTATACTTTTATACACCTAAGGACAGTAAAATTATGTATTTTATGCTAGCTTATACTTTATAAGTAAAATATATAACACCTTAACCCCTATTTTTGGAAGTCATTCTTTTTTGGTTAGAGGAGAGAGAGGGCACATTAGTCCTATTAGCTTAAAAAAGAGAATACATAATATTATAAGTATAAAGCAATCTTTAGCTATTAATAAAGGTCAATAAGTAGTATAATGATACGTATCTTTTCTGGTTCTATACCATCGCATAGGTAATAAAAAGAGTTAGACAAGTGTGACCTGTTACAATTAATTCATAAGCTTATTAATAGCGGGTTAAAATTTTTGGAAGGATTACTATTTTCCCATCCCTCATCATTTTGACAAGATATTATCTATAATCTATATTATTTTGGTTATATACTCTTCTCTCCTATCCTCTGCTATCTTGGAGATAAAAAGGAAAATAGGGAAAAAGGAAAAAAGAAAAGATAGACACGGGCCCTCTCCTTCTAGGTTATTAGAACAAAAGGGTGATGATTAGAATAGAAAAATGTTATTGTAAGGGGGTTAGAATAACTTGTCGATCCTTAATAATAGTGCTTAGTGTAAATCTATGGCATCTTTTAAATATGAACTAACTAAGATACTGAAAACATAAGCTTGTATAATACTTACAGCTAACTCTAAACCACATAAAGCTACAAAAATACCGAATGGTATTAAAGTTACAAAGAAAACTATTATACTGCTTGTAAATAATTTTGTTAATAATCCAGATAAAATCTTTAATAATGTGTGACCTGCTACTAGATTTGCGAATAATCGAACTCCTAATGAGAAGGCTCTTGCTATATATGAAATAAATTCAATAAGTACTAGTAAAGGTACTAGCCCTAAAGGTGTTCCTGCTGGAATAAAGAAAGAAAAGAATTTTACTTGATGTCTATACAATCCTAAAATAGTTACCCCTATAAAGATAGTAAAACTTAAACCTAAAGATACTATTAAAGAAGTAGTTATAGTATAGTTATAAGGTACATTACCTACTAAATTAGAAATTATTATAAAGAAAAATAAAGAATAAATAAAAGGTATATATCTTTCATTTGAAGAACCTATCTGAGATCTTACCATTGATTGTATGCTAGCGTAAGAACTTTCTAAAGAGATGGATCATAGTGAAGGTACTAATTTACCTTCATTATTACCCACTAAATGTAGACCCAGAACCAAAAAGGTTACAATTAAAGAGTATAAAGCTAAATTAGTTAGAGCTAAATGAGAATGACCAAAGATAGGAGCACTGAGATTAATAAGGTTAACTACCTCGAACTGTTCTAAAGGGGAACTGATAACTAAACTTAACGTTGAGTAAGAATGTAACATGATGAAATTTAGGATCGAATAATAAAATTTCTATACTACTTAAAAGAAAACTACTCTCATAGCTGAATAAGATATTAGGTTGAAAAGGGATTAAAACGGAGACAAACTCCCACCCACTTTTTACCTATTATCAGAGGGTAATAGAGTAATAAAGTATAAAGGGCATTAGATAATAAAGTATGAAAAAATAATTAGTGATCGACCCTTAATGGAAAGATCTAAGATATAAAAATACAAATTATATTGAAAACAATCGTAACCAATATACAGGTATATTGTGTTAAGAATAGTTAAAGGCATTTAAAAGATGTAAAAAAAAAGGGGGTTACATTTTTAATCCTTAGATTTTAAATTGATATGATGTTGACACAGATCCTCATAATGTTCCATGATCATATTTAGGTTATAATCTCCTAGATACATGCTTGCTAATAATAATGCATACATAAGTATAATTATAATCATACCGCTTTTTTTAACAGTTCTAATGGATTTTATTACTACATCTGCTATTCTTTTAGGCAGTAACTTATGATAGATAGTTTCTAGCCTTTCTATTGGTATGTAGAGCAATATAGCATAATAACCTATCATTAATACAAAAAACCACTGCAGTTGATGCGTGATACTGACTAACTTTAAGAAGCTTAAGAGATAGTCATCAGTCAGATTGTAAAATTGCATAAAGTAAGTGTTTAGGTTCTCATAAGAAGTAGATAGAGAAACAAGTTTGTTAGAAACATCAGGTTTACCTATATTTTGAGTAAAATTACCTGACACATTTTTAGCTGAAATAGCCGCAGTTCCCAGGATTAGAGAACCAACCATTACACCTGCTTTACCAGCCATACTCGGAACTTTTCTAGCTAGACTAGAACCTCCTGCTATAGAGGCTGCCATTATAGCAGAGTCACCAGCCTCCCTAGCACTTGAATGTAAGACATTGGTAGAAGAAGTCCTTCTTTGATTTTCATTTTCAGCTTGAGTATCTGTTTGAGTTTGAGTTTGAGGTTGAGTTTGAGTTTGAGGTTGAGGTTGAGTTTCAGGTGCGTTTGTAGCAGGAGCAGGAGCAGGAGCAGGAGAAGAACTAGTAGAAGAAGTAGAAGTAGGAGTACTATCTGTACCTACCTCTGGTAAAACGAAATTAGGGTTAACTGAAGATGTTATCACATCCTGCATATTATATATATCACATAAAAAATGTATTCCTAATTCTAAATATAAGTTAATTATGTTAAAAGTAAATATTATTAAAAAAAAGTAAAAAAACATATTTAAAAAATCTAAATTATAGAATCAAAATGCTCAAGGATCATATCTTCTTTTTTTTGCATAATTTAATAAACTATAACCTATTATTAATAATAATATTATACGACAAACTCTTATGACTGACTCTGGAATAATAGGAAATGAAACATTAAATACCTCTCCTACTACGGAATCGCCAGAGTAAATATACTCTACTGATCCGGTAATATATTCAGGTAACATAGAAAAATTGAAATCGAAAAAGGCATAAAGTGAAATGGCTAAAGATGTTAACATTTTTTTTATTTAGTATTGTTAATGCGAAATTAATTTTTCATCTGACCTCTTTTTATTTGCGTACCCGCAAATAAATTCAAGAGTTTGAAAAATGAAAACAAGTCTTTGAATATACTTAGTCAATACGCCCGATTACGACCTAAATAAAAACTATACATTAGGCTGGGAGTAGTGTACCACACTCTTATTAAACTTTTAAGCTTAAACCTTTAAAGATAACTTGAGGATTAGACAAGCTAGGTCAAAATACCTAGATAGATATTGTTCATCCTCCCTTATTTTACTCTTACTAGTATAGTATAGTTATAGAGAGATGTTTTAGAGAAACAAGGTTTTAGCACCATACAGCTTCAAACTAAATGTTTCCTATGACACTTTCTCTTTTCTCTATTTTTTTTTGTTTTTCTAGAGAGAAGAGAAAGGGATTACTTATCGGTGATTATATTATGAATATATAAATACTCCATAGATTTAAGACAGATTTATTAGTGATCATTTTTAATTTATATCAAAAATGGAAGAGTAAATACTCTTCAGTCACCTCTCACCTTGCCCTCTCTCTTCTATTCTAAATAAGGAAAAAGAGAGAGGATAAGAAGGCAAATTAGAACACTAAGAAGCACAAATGAGTTTAAAGTGTGTATCTAGTTTTCAATAGCTAGAACTAGATTTAGATCTTAAACGATATTTATTTTTTATTTATTAAAAAAAAGGGGGGTCATAAATATTTAGTCCCATATACAAAGTAGGAGAAAGTGTATAAAGTATATAAATATATATATATAATGTAAAAAGCTGACATCCTTGATATTTCTTATGCCATATATCCCCTTAATATATGGTTTAAATAAAGCGTTTAAACATACTGTATCGTAAACCCTTTCTGTCAGTAAGAAGGTTTAGTTTTATTAATTTAAATAGATGTGATGTTGTCACATCTAGATATTCATAGTGTTGGAGGATTCTATCAAGGTTCAAATTACATGAGAGGTCATATTTGCTACATAAAAATAGGATTTAGAGAAGAATAAAAACATCATCTAAATGTATGTAGAGTAGTATTGTATTATAAACTATCAGGCTAACAAAATCCTTGTATAATAAATACATCGACTAAACTTAATTAGAAATATAAAAATCTGTAAGCTTAAATACTTTCATTATATGTGTATTTAGGTTTTCATATGTCGGATATTACTAAAATAAAACTATTATAAGGTTACAACGTATATACCTTTGTTTATATAGTAAGAGTCAGAATAGGAATGTCGATAACACCGATATGAATATTTTTATTTTTAGTTAAATTTTTCTCTTAAAAATGTTTAACTTTAAATATTATTTAAATAGTCCTTTATATGATACTTATGATGAGATCCATTAGTTTAAGATATACCTGACCTTTCAGAGTTAGAATCTTTTTTAGGTGATTGATCATTAGCGTTTATCGCTTACTCCTTTACAGAGATAATTTTTATATTTTTTATTATATTCTTCTACTATAGAAGAAGATGTATTATTAAGGTCCTATTTTAACTCAGATAAAACAATATTTGGTGAAGATACCTTTGATATCAATGATAAAAATTTTTTATTTTTAGATTCAAGTTCAAAAATATATATTTTTATATTTAGATATATTAGGAGATATTTTATCCTTTTCAGAGATTAGTCTCTTTATATTAGCATCTATTTCTTGTTCTTGTACCTTAATATCTGTATCCTTTTGTTTATTTAAAATATCTTTATTTTTAGTCTCAGTATAAGAAATTAATTTTTGTCTTTTTTTGTCTATTTATTTTGTATTATCTTGTTTAGACTTAGAACTATTTTGCTCTATATAATTAATAGTTGCTTCAAAAGAGCTTATTAGGGCTAATTTATAGCTTATATAAGAGTGTATCTCTAATAAAAGATTTTTTTTTATCAGAAAAAGAATCTATTTCATTCTGAATAGCTAATAATTTATTCTGATTAGATGAATACATAAAAAACAAAATTTTTATCCGTATAAAATAAGAAATTAAGGGACTAATTTCCATACTAATATAAATAAACTTATCAGAATCTAACGATTTAGCGTTATATACAGGTTTATCCTGTTTAGCACTACCTAAAAAGGTAGTTAAATCAGTACCCTCTATTATATATTTTCCAACTTCTTCTAAAGAACCGAATAAAGATATTAAAAACCTAAATAACTGAATGAGTCAGGAATTAATAGTATGTCTAACAGGTACCTTTACACCAGAAATCTCTACACAACATGTTGCAAATATGTGTATAATTTGTGATCAACGGAAACCATGAAATACAAATAAAAGATGACTAAAATCAAAATTACCAGATATAAAATAACTATTAATAAAAGACATAAACTCAACTAAGTTTAGAACTATTATTTTAGAGTTATCAGTAACACCATAAGCTTGAGAAAAATACTCAGGAAATAAACTTACTACCCTAAAAGGCGGTATAAAATCAGCTACACTAGTAACAACTGGGAATATATTATTTAAAAGGGTTATCGCATTATAACCTACACAAGGAGAAGACGATTTAACTTTTTTAAACACACAGTTATTATTTAATAAAAACGCAGAAGAAATTTTTGTTTGTAACTTTTAAACTAAGATCGTAAGAATCTATTTATCACTCTTATATTTTACACATAACAAAATGTTATCTTTATAATATTTGTTTTGGAAAAATCCATTACTCACTCTTTTATTTAACACTTTAAGTTAAATTCTATTGTTTATTCTTATACACATAAATATATATTATATAGTTATAAAAAGAATATCTCTTATAACACAAAAAAAATAAATAATGGTACATATAGCTATTACCATAAATATATTGTAAGTAATAGCATAAGATAAAAAATAGATTTGAAGCTGAAAACCGTTTATATATAATATATTTCTTGTTTTCATATTATAAAGATATCAAATATACCTTATATCCTGATATACAGAAGAAATAACAAACTATCTAACTTTTCAGCTAACAAATGAATACTAAAGTACCGTTTATCTAGACCAAGTCTTTAACATAAAGATTTATTGGTTGGTATAGAAAAGGATTAACTAAAAGTTAATCCAACTATATAGAACTATTTATAAATCATATAGAAACCGTTAGGAGTCTATGGGAAAAATCTAAGTACAAAGTACATAAAAAGGAGATCTCTTTTATTTTTTTTCTCTATTGTATACTACGTATCTTATTATACTCCTCTCCTTCCTCCCTACTCCTACTACTCCTACACTTTTTTTAGATTATATATAAAAATATTAAAGTATCAGAGTTTTTTGTTTTTTTTTCCGCTGTTGTTGTACTTCTTAAATAGATGTAACATTAGTACATAACCTATTGCATTACTCCAGAGACCTGATAGTCAGAAAAATATATCAATTATAACTATAACAAAAAATAGTTACAAGTTTTGAATAATCTTCAGGTACTTCGAAAAATGAAATTCCATATAAAAGGGGGAACATTTTTTTTAAATTTAAATTTTTTTAGTTAAGCTGGTCTTTTTAAGATACAGATAAGACCAGACCTTGCAATGTTTATATTTTTATTATTGTTTTTCATTTTCTTCCTTTAGAATACCTATGCACATTCTTCTCGAAAAGATATAACAATAAAAACGAGGAACTATTATTCTTATTCTTTTTAGTCGGAATGTAACTATAGTTAGTTTTTACTAGTATGAAAAAGTATCAGGCCAAGGCGTTAGCCAACTTTAAATTAGCTTAATCTCAAAGGTTAAAGTTTAACCGGTAGTATTTTTTCAGGAAATAAAAACCTTTAACCCATTCTAAATTAGGGTGGGTCTCATGTGAGTATACTCCTTAGAGTATAATAATAATATTTGTATTAGTCAAAATATAATATTTTTATACAAACACCTATTATAAATACATACATACTGATTAAAATTATTACTTCTATAGCTAAGTATATATAGTTAGTTGTTTTAAAATAGTTAATTAAAGGTTTAATTTTTGGATATTTAGTTTCTCATTGAGTATTATGAACTATATGTAACGCAACCAAATGACCTAATATAGCAATAATACTTCATAAGCTTAGCATTGTATAAATGAGTACACTTAAGAGTAATTTATGAAAACCAGTAGGAGTATCGGGTAACATTGAAAAATCAATCATTGTAAAAGGTCATAATGACATCATGCTATTTATTATCACTAGAAGAGGGTTTATTATCGGTAGGTTTATTATCAACAGGTTGAGGATCAGTAGGTTTTGAAGAAGAAGGTTTAGAATCACCTTCTAATATGTTTTTAATATCCTTAGTTCCGGTTCTAACCCCAGTATAAATAGAAGCACCAGTACCTAGAGCCCCTAAAATTCTACCTGCTTTTTGACCTAAATTACGTGCAGCGCCAGAATAAACAATAATAGTTGAGATACTAGTTATAATAACAATGGAAAAGATATAAGTATAAATAAAATCTGTTAATATTGAACAATAGAAAAATATATATAGAAGCACTTGGTCAAAGCTATCCGTAGTAGTTAAAAACCTACTACAGAAAAAGTCAGTAGGAAAAGCTGTAACAATATCGGCGATACTAGTAAACTCTGTATTCATGAAAGAAGAAAAAATTTGTATTTGTAACATGATGAAATTTAGGATCGAATAATAAAATTTCTATACTACTTAAAAGAAAACTACTCTCATAGCTGAATAAGATATAAAAGGGTGGAATTAAAATATTTCTGATGATAAAATTTTTATTTTTATCGTAGTGACTTTAAGCTAGTCTTTTTAAGATTAAGATAAGACCTTTCAATGAATATATATTCTTTTTCTTTTACTTTTTTGCTTCTTTTTTATATTCTTCATTTATAACACTTTTGTACATTCTTCCCTTAAGTCTATAAAATTTTACTAGGATTATTCATTTTTATTTTATTATATAATAAACACTGAAAAGTTTGTTGTGTGTAATTTTTAAACAAAGATCGAAGAGGGTTTAATCATTTTATAAAAAAGGTATGAACTAGAATTTATACTCAACTCATTTCTGTTAAAAAAAAAAAAACAGAAGTTTGTAGCACAGCTGTATAAAATACTACAAATACTGTTATATATAGAGGACATATCAGTATAATTATAGAGATACTGTATAAAAAAGAGTATTTACTAATATATGTAAGTTATATAAGATAATATCACATATATTATAAAAATAAGGATTACTCAAATAGTGTTAATTTAATGAATTTATTTGCCTTTCTGTTAAAAAAAAACCAGGCTTTCTTTAACTCTCAAGGTAAGAGGGCCAATTAGCCCTCTATTCACACAAAAAAAATCTTAATTTTTTATTAAATAACTTTTACCTAAGAAAAAAATTATGCTAAAACTATTACTTTACTAATCGAAAATTTTATTTAAATGAGGAAAAAAAAGGGTGTATTAGATAGAATAAAATAATTAATAACACTTATAATAATAGGTAGTAAGAAATAGATCATAAGTGCAAAAAACTAAATACGTTTAAGAACGTATCTATTTTTAAAAGTTTTAACTACTCCTAGCTTATCTCTTCTATTATGTGTAACACATAAATAGTCGTTTCAATGTTTCTCGTTGCTCCTATAATAGAACTGTAACTACCCTAGTACCTGTAACTATCTCGTTGACTACCACTTACCCTAAGGGCGCCAGGTCTGGGCTGCTTAATTGTATTTAAAGGAATACTTCTTAATTGATCTTTCACTTTTTGAATCTTAGATTTACCAAAGAAAGTTGTTATTTATACCTTTTTTTTTTTACTCAGAGCTTTACGAACTTACGCAGAATGCTTTCTACCTAAAACATTTTCGCGTATCTTTTATTTACTCTCAGGGATATGTTTATAACCTAGACTATTACCAGCCACAGTTAATATGTTATATTCTGGTTGTATTATATCTATTCAGTATTGCTCATACTCTATTTTTTTTTTTTTTTTTTTTTTTTTTATTATTTTTTTTTATTTTTTCTTATTTTTTTTTTTTTTTTTTTTTTTTCTTTTCCGTCTACAAAATCTAAAATAATAAGATGAAATTTATCTAAACCATGTTTTTTATGTCTATAACAATATATAATCTGTTATTATATGAATAATACCAGGTTTGAAAGCAATCGCTTAAGATGACTAGAAGATTTTACCACTACCGACATATTTTTACCTTTTATAGTGTTTAGTCAACAATAAATACCGGATCTTCCATTAGTATCTGAAAAATTTTGTTGACGTTCATGTAAAGGGTGATTGGATACATGCTTTACCTATTGCAAAAAAATAAAGTCAGGCTAGTAAAGGAGAAAACCTTTTCTTTTTTTAATGGTATCTATATCTCTGCCACATCTTTAACTATATTATAATCTATCCCAAAGAATTCATATAAGATCACAATAAAAAGAATTTAAATTACATAGAGAAACTCTGACCTCCTTAACAAGTAAAAGACTTAAGAAAAGCTGTCTACCTCCTATTTTTCTTAACTCTGAAGAGGAAAGGAGGTCTTGTAAGGGGGTAAAAAAGGAATAAATTTATTCATAATGTTTGTAATTAACAATAAAATAATAAGAAAGCGATCCTTAAATCAAAACCATGTGGCTTTATATCTTGATATTATTTCTTATCCTGAACGGAAAGGTAAAACTAAATATCATACCTACCTTTATAGGGTCTGATAGTTTTTCTCAAACGTCTAGAATATAAGGTAGCATGATTTTTAATACCTAAACTTACAGCTGCTTTAGAAATAGAAGTAAATATTGTGGTTTTATTTGTCTTCAAATCGGTCACTTCTACAGATATACTCGGAGCATGGGATCTGTTTCTATTTAAAGCTATTTCCCTCATTTTTGCTCTAACTTGATCTGTGTGTGTTTTATTTGATCCAAAGAAACTATTTTTATACCCTTTACGATCTATTTTTTTTACGATGCTCATCTGAACTAAAGATTATACCAGCTTTTTTAATCATATTATAGGCCGGCTCTATTTTATCTATTCAATATTGTTCTCGTTCAATTAAAGATCGTTCATTTGTATATTCTAATATAATTAAGGCAAAATTGTCTAGACCATGTTTATTTATTGCTTTTATAATCAATAAATTTGCTTCCCTCTTATAATAAGAAGGTTGATAATAGTTACTTATTCTCTTATACAGTGAATGGCCACTACCTACGTATGTATTACCATTTGTTTTATTTACTCAACAGTAAATACCTGTCTTATTTTTAGTTTCTAGATTGATTTTCCTCCTGTCTAAGAGAAGTTCCATAAATATAACTTTAGCCTTCTTAAGTAGTGGTAAAATAGCCATGTCCATGGCTATTGTGTTACAAGTAGATATTCATACGTCTTCCCTTTGGATATCACTAGGCAGTATTGAGGCTAAAAGGGATCAACTAGCATCTAGTTCAAATCCAGAAACAGTTAAAGCGATCACTATTGCGCTAATAAAAACAAAAAGGTTATAAGTCTTTAACAAAAACAAGTAAATATATTTATATATGGTTTTTCTTAAAGAAAAGGATAAATTCATAAAAAGGGGGTAAAAAAGGATACAACTATTCAAAATATTTATAATTATGAATATAATAATAAGAAAGCAATCATAAGTGCAAAAAGTCCTGTAGCCTCGGATAATATTCATATAGACAAACCTATTTGGTATTCTTATCTCGAGTATCCTTAAACTTTATGACATATCTACCTTTGTACAGATTCTGAGTATTTCTTCTTTTTCTAGCAGTCAAATTAGCATGATGACTATGTCCTAAAGCTAGAGCGGCTTTGCTTATTGAACTATAGACGATGGTTGTATTCGTTAAACAGTCGGTTACTTCTACTGTTGTAGACGGGGCATTAGAAGTAGCCCTTTTTAATGCTATGGCTTTCATCTTAAGTTTAGTTTCATCAGTATGCTTTTTACCCCAAAAACTGTTTCTGATACCTTTACGATCTATTGTTTTACGGTGATGATCTGAACTAAAGATTATACCGGGGGTTTTAATCATATTATAGGCAGGCTCTATTTTATCTATTCAATATTGCTCCCGTTCAATTAAAAATTTTGCATGAGTGTATTCTAATATAACCAAAGCAAAATTGTCTAGACCATGTTTATTTATGGCTTTTACAATCAATAAATTTGCTTCTCTCAGATAGTAAGAAGGCTGATAGTAATTGCTAATTCTCTTATACAGAGATAATCCACTACCTACATATGTATTACCATTTACTTTATTCACTCAACAGTAAATACCTGTCTTACTCTTAGTTTCTCTATTTATATTACTCCTTTCTAACTGTGGATTCATAAATATAGCCTTAGCACTATTAAAAACAGGTGCTAATATGCCTAGTACTGGTAAAGAATTACAATTATTAATAACAACATCTGAGAGGATAGATTCGAAACTTCTGAATAAAAGACTGTAATCTATTTCGACTCCAGAATAAGTAAATACAACGGCTTGTAAAATAATAATGTTTAAAAGAGGAATAAAAGTATCTAACAAGTATTTAAATAGGTAGAAAGCAATATAATAAAAGGGTATTTGAAAGTAAAGGGGGTATAATTTAATAAAATTATTCATAACTAGTATAATTATGAGTAAAGTAATAAGAAGGCGATCATAAGTGCAAAAAGTCCTGTAGCTTCGGATAAAGCGAAACCAAGGATTGCGTATGCGAATAATTGAGGTCGTAAAGCAGGGTTTCTAGATGTAGCTGTAATAAGTCCTGAGAATACTAAACCGATTCCAACTCCAGCTCCTGCTAACCCAATTGTAGCTAAACCTGCTCCGATGTATTTTGCTGCTGCTAACATTTTGTGTTTTGGTTATATATATATATTATCTATCTCGTCTTAGATTAAAAAGATCAATATGTACTATTTACATAATGAATGAATGAATAAATGAATATTTTAAGAAAAATTAAAAGATGGAAAAGCTATTTTAGTAATGAAAGGATAAATATTTAAATAAAGATAAATATGGAAAAGGAATAAAAAGGGGTGGCTGAACAAAAAGTAACAATCAATTTTAATGGATTAAAATACTACCCCTTCTTTTATGATTTCATAAGCTCCCTTCTTTTATATACTGTATGTATACTATACAGTTATATATATATATACATATATATATTGAGCACCTATAGTTTTCCCTAACTTTACTAATAAATTAGATATCATTAGTAAATAAGCTAAAGTTTAATGCTACCTAATATAAAAATACGAAGAAATGAATCATTGTAATGATGTTAATCTCATAGTATTACTTTGTAATACTACACCTACCTATGACTAATTATTTACTAAGATATATAGTGCCCCTTCTAATTAGATCTCTGCCTCTCCTACCCCTTTTTTTTTTAACCATATAAATAGTGCTTTTAGCTAATTTCCAGTTATCCTAAAGATTCTACGGAATATAACAGATAAGTTAACCAGGTCCTATAATCAAGTAATATTAAGAATATACTGACAATTTAAGGCATACTTTTATAGAATAAGAGAGAAAAAGATTCACATTCTATTTATGCGAGGTCTCCCAATCAATATAGTTATGATTATCTAAAACAGATGTCTAATCTATCGTATTTAAACAAACAAGGTGCTATATACCTTCTCTATTCTCACTTCTTCAAAAATACTAAGTATATAGATATTAAAGTTAAAAAAAATATATGGAATTGAATTAAAAAAAGGGTAGGCAAAATAAATAAATTTACGAATTATTTCTACTTTTTTACCTCAGATATGCTAGATAGAACAATAGGTGCCAGCATTGAAAGTAATAATATTAAACTAGTAAAAATTAGTAAAAAAGAACTTTGTGTATATAAATTATGACCTAAAGCTTCTATTTGATGGAAATCAATAAGGTGAGTATCTACAGTAAAAGGATAATCTGTAACATGAAGAGAAACTGTATTTAAAGATACAGTAGCTAAAGGGCCCAAGAACATAGAATTTAAAAAATTGAAGAAAAACTTTGCTTGAGCTAATAATGAAACATCTAGGAAACTAAAAGGTAAAATAGAAAAGACTCCGAATATAAATAAACCACCTATCATTAAAGCTAATGGAAGATTCTTAGTGTACTCAGTACCTACTTCTAATATATCTGTTAGTTTGATATTAATCATCATAAGAATAAATAAAAATAAAATAGCTATTGCACCAACGTATATTAAAATATAAGATATTCCTACGAAACTAACTCCTATTAGTATTAAATATACAGCAGCATTCACAAAAACAGATATTAAAAATAACACAGAGATTACTGGATTTTTAGATGTTATTACTAATAAACTAGATAGAATAGCTCCTAATGCGAATAAATCTTGTAAAAGTATATTCATGGGACCTCTTAATTGATATTTGTTTTAAGTATACCTCGACATATAACACACTCTACCTTATAATAGGAGATCTCTTATGAGACACTCCAAAAGCCTTAACCTAGATATATTAATAAATACTATGTCTCCTCTCCTCTGATTGAGGCGGAGGCGGAGGCGGAGGCGGAAGCGGCCTAGCGATTTAATAGAAAAGGGCTCAAGCTGTGCTGTTTAAAGGAAAATTTTATTCTAAATAAGAATCATTATTAGGAGCGTTCCTAATCTATTTTTTTATATTACAATATTTAAAATAAAGGTCAATATTTAGACCCTCAAGATAAAACATCTGAAACGAATTATTTACTCCTACCAAATAAAAATAAGTATTATGATCAGTTAAAAGATTATTAGTGAAATAGATAGAGAAACTAGTCCACTACTCCCTTTTATCTTGTTTTTTTTTTAGGGAGGTAAGTACAGGAGTAAATGACTTATAATACTACGTATAGCAGTACGTACCTTGTAACATAGGTAAAATACTTAGATAAATAGCTAAGCTTTCTTTTTTAATAGAAAATTAAAATTAGGACTACATCATATTTTTATGAGGTCAGAGCAATCTCCTTCTTGTCTCCTCTCCTCTTATAATATCCCCCTAAATATAAATCTGGTACTTGGTAATTTATTAAATCTTTATTTTATAAATAAAAAGTACTTTCAGATATACCTTATAACCACCATAAACGAGGTTAAAGGTCATATTGCTTATAAGTTTACAGGTAATATCTTACCCCCTTTCTATAACTTATTAGTCATAAGATATTTTTATAATCAGTAAAATAACGATTATTGAGTATATATATAAATATTTAAGCATAGCTTTTAAAAATAAATAAATCGTCAAAATAAATGAGGAGCACTAAGTATGCAAAAATGCAACACGTCTATATCCTTTATTACAAGAAGCACAATTATTCCTTTTGATAAATACCGTATTATCTATCCCCAAATAAAAAAATGACCGAATAGAAGATAAAACCATTGAGCACTACTCAATCATATGCAGAACTTGAACTTATTAGCCCCCCCTCCTATCCTTAAAAAATATGGATCGGGGCTAGTTTAACAAAATTTTATTTAGAAGATTCGAACTTCTATCTTGACCCATATAATGTCTGCTGTTCCTATATTTGTGAGGTCAGTTTCCTACTTTTACTATAACTATGACGATCTCGCACTAATAAAATATTATACTAGATTTGCCCTACTTCTTATGATATTGGACATATGAAGAGCTTGGGCACACGGAGTGTGGTAGTAGCAGGAAACAGTAGCCTGTAGCCAGGGTTCATAAGGAGAGCGTAATGAAAATTCAGCAAATAGTACTTGATTCTAGTTATTGTCCTATATGGATAATTTTAGTCGTATTATAGACTTTATATAAGACCTTATTAGTACAAGGTACTAGAGTACTACATATTGCTCTCCTATTTTAATCCGTAAGCCGAAGTCACTCATAAAAAGGTCCCTAAGTACATTATAGATATTATATAAATATCTCAAAGTTGTATGTACTCAGTATGCTTACTCTCCTCTCAAACCAAGAGGTCCTTAGCAGATAGTTAATAGCCTCAACACTTGTTAATTATAAAAGAGAGCTGTATACCCCTAAAACCTTAAACCTAAGACTTCTAACCCCCTACCCCAAACCCATATCTAAAAAAAGTGATATAAAAAAGTGGAAAGGGGGAAAAATAGGAAAGTCATATACCACAAATCTCTTCGGAGCCCTAAAAGGGGTCTGTACTTAACCGTAACTTTTGTACTATTAACTAAGACCCCTGCTTTATTACCTCCAACATTCCTTTTTGTATGAGGTCACTAATCTTTATACTTATATTGATTTTTTTAAATAAACAGTAACTATTGCTGCCGTCCTTATATGACAGGAAAAATATACGACAGGATACTGGTAATTGATTACAATTGCGACTTATTAGAGTACCTAGTAAAACCGTTTATTTTTTACAGGTATTGCTAAGTCCATTAATGTATTCTCAAGTATTCCTGTAACAGGAACTAATACTATAAATCAAATAAAATATATGAAAGTAGAAATCTGTCCTATTTCAGAGAACGGAGAAACAGGATGTTGGCTACCTATTCACATTAATATGAAGAAATTAGATACAAAAACCCAAAACATAAATTTCATTATAGGTCTAAATTGACTCCCTCTTATTCTAGAAGTATCTAGTATTGGCATAGCTAATAATATTAATAGTGAAGCAAACATAGCTACTACTCCTAATAACTTATTAGGTATCGATCTTAATATTGCATAATAAGGTAAAAGGTCTAAAATAATACTAAAGTCCTAATTTATATAGCATAGATGGAACCATATAGGGTTTAACTAATTCACGAACAATTATTGTAGATGCTTTGTCTATATATAATCTCGGTCCTTTAACATGATGATGTATGCTACACTTAAGGTTAAATTTCCTTGTTAAAACAGAAATTAGTAACTCACACTCTATTTCAGAACAAGCGTATACACTTAAGTGTATACCCTCGTTCTGACGAGAACCGTCACCCATAATTCAAAAAGCTAAACCAGCACTTGTAAGAAGATTATAAATATATAGAGGAACTATTTTTATATATTTAGGCTTACCTACTGTATTCAGGCCATCCTTCGTATAGAACGTTTCGTGTAAAAGATTGAAACAAGGTAATTGCATAGTACCAAAACTAATTGAACTATAAGCTTTTCCCGTTAACTTATCTTGTCAAACACGAGTAGTTGGTTTTAAGCCATGAACACAAAAAACTGATAACATTTCAAAAACAAGCATAAAGAATTCAAATTTTTCAGGCTTACCACTTTGTGCAAATAACAAACGTGCATTTTGTATCTCGTTTCTTCGTGCAATATGCAGATCACTCAATAGTAGACCTATTAATTTATCAAAAACTAAGTGAGGAATACTTATCAAATCGCGTTCTGATTTGCTTAAGCGTTTGGTTCCTTTAATAGATTTACCTTGGAGTTTTAATGTTGGAGATAAAAAATAATGAATTAGGTCATCTAGAGTTTAAAACTTTAGATGGGACTATATATTACCAATACGAAAATAAATTCTGTACTAGTAAACTCGTCTAGTCTCTGAGGAAACTACTCAAAAAAGTGACAATACTTATACTTGTATTCGTTTCCTGCTGATTTTCTTAAGAAAAAAGTAACTATTATTATTCTTTTTAGAATCACTTTTCTTAGGGCTTTACCTCATTTTCTTTGCAGAGGTAACCCACCATTACCATCCTGAGGGGAGCAAAAGGGAAAGGGTCAATCTCTTCGATCTTATATTGTTTTTCGAGGTACGAAAGAGATAAAAGTCCTTACCCCCACCTTTTTTTCTTTATCTACAAAGTTACCCCCTTTTTTTAATTAAAATTTCATTAGAGTACCCAACGAAAGTCTCGGTAGATGATAATGTTATATAGAACTTTCAGCATATAGAGTTCTTTTAGAATGACACCTTTATTTATCATTCTGGCACAATAGAAGGTGGTGTTTGCATTGGATTCGCTGGAACATAATTATCAGGGTGACCTAATACATTAGGGAAATAGAATACAAATACTGATAAAGTAAGTAAAAAAAAAATTATAGTTACTAAATCTTTAAATGTGAAATAAGGGTGGAAAGGTACTCTATCTAGATTACCTGTAACCCCTAAAGGGTTATTTGAACCATGTTGGTGAAGAGTCAACAAGTGCATTGCCGCTAAAGCAGCTAAGATGAATGGTAATAAATAATGTAGAGAAAAGAATCTATTCAGTGTAGCATTACTTACTGAGAAACCTCCCCCATAGATTAGATAAAAAATAAAAATATTCTTTAAAGAATATAGAGTTCATCATCTATCCGTAATTTAATATCGTTAAGTGATACGTGTATGGTAGATAGTTTCCCGTAAACTCGTTGAGGTATTTAAATAGTGATTTAAAGGTAACCTGCTGATTCTATAATACAAAAATATTTTTACTCTATTCTACTCTTCTGTTGTCTGTTTATTGTAGGTAAACAATAAGTAATTATTGTAAATATATATTACAGCATAGATGGAAATTTTAATCGTCCAGGGAGGATTATTCTTATTGACACCAGACTATTTTATTATTAGTCTACGACTTATTAGATGGTAATTGTAGGCTTTTATAGCGAGGATTAGTCTTTAAATCTTCAATCCATTTTTCATACTGTAAAGCCTTTTGACCTATTAAAGGATGAACGACCTCATAAGAAAAAGAAAATAGGTTCACTACATTTTGGATATCAGATTTAGATGAAATACTTAAAGATTGATATTTACCTTGATACAAACCAATTGAACTACTTGTTTTAAATAGTAACTTTAAAGCTTCGAAAAGATCCGGTTGAAACCGTTGTTTTAAACTATATCATGCTGAATTATCCTTCTTTTTATTAAAAAAAGAACCTTCAGCTATAGTGAATCCTACTACTCAAGAAAGAAAGAAATTTAACTCTAAATATAATTTAGGCGAAATAGGCAATGATGGCAAAAAAGGTGAAGAAGGTATTTGTGAAGGTATATCATCAAATTTTAAAATATTGTTAGTTACAACAAAAAGGGCTAAATTAAACTGTTTTCTTCTTATATCAGTTAAAAAGAATATATCATGGTAAATAAATAGTGGAAATAAAATTTCTTGTAAATTAACTCTCGTAAAAACAAGCTTAGAAGTAATAGTACCGTCTTTATTATAAAATGGACCGTTTATTCTACCAAAACCCAATGTTTTTTGGATATATTCTAATAAGTCCCTATCTTTATGATCTAGGGATATAATTAATAATATTTCAATGTATCCTTTAGTTGTACGTGTAACAGCGATATATCCATCACCGTCTATAATACCAGCCAATAAACAAATAAATTTATAAGGTATATCTAAATATTTAGCCTTTTGTAATTCATTTAAAGCTTTCTGACCCCTAAAAGCTCTCCATCTAATATTACCTATTGTAGGCAATATAGACTTCGTCAAAAAAAAAGAAAAACTTAATATACAAATTAAGTTTCCGATAAAAATAGAATAAGTAATCACACAATTGTAGACGAATTGTACAAAATCTTGACCTATTCATGGTATAGCACTAAGTAAGTTTGTAATAACTGTTGCCTAACTTAAATTTTATAATTTGCAGAGAACCTCTGATAAACTCCATTTTTCCAACCTCTCCGGCCTTTTATTTTTTTTTATATAGATCAGAAGAGAGTTTGTTTAATAGATATTATTGTTTTCAAATAATAACTCACGTACTATACCTATTATTACCATAGTTTTATAATCTGTTTTAATTTACTAGATATATATATCATTTTGGTATAGCCTTATGCAAATAGTAAGTTTCGACTGTACATTAAGCATATATCAAATAGATATATACCCACCGATGGACCAGTCTGTAGCGATCTTGTTATGATTTACAACACCCCCTTTAAACCTTCTAGCGACCTCCTTCCTCAAGTGTAAGTATAAAGGTGGGAAAAATTTGTTAAAAAAAGAACAGAACCGACGGTCTAAACCCAAAACATTAAGTCTTTGACCAGTATTCATCAGTGTCGCCGAAAAGTACTAGAGGTCGAAACAAAAAAATAAAATGAAACTTTTCTTGTATTGAAAACTTTATCGACTATGTTTGTAATAAATTATTCTATAATTTTATATCTCATTTCAGGAATAATATACGGTGAAACAATCTCTCTTAATAGAGGCATAGATTCTTTTCAAACATATAAGTGATACTGATCAGGTACTCCTGCGGATTGAACTGTGGCTTTTAAAGCGAAATTATCATCTAAGACTGTTACTAGTAACAGGCAATCAGAATAAGTAAAGGAATTAGTACTAAGTTTTAAACCACCCTTAACTTTTGATCCGTCATCCATTATTCAAATAGCCAGTGCTAAAGGTGTTAAATAATTACCAATTGACTTAGGAACTTTTTTTATTCCATCCCAATAAAAAAGGTCATGGAAAAAATTAAAACTAGTATATGTTCAAGTATGAATTCTCAAAGTTTTTCTAACAACTCCTTTTAATCCTAATCTTGTTTGTATTTTTGGTAGGTTCTCGTTACAATAACCCCTAATAGATAATAAGCTGTGCAATCACAAGATATATGAAAGATGAGACCCTTCTTGATAGAAGGATATACGTGTTCCTCCCTTACCTTTTCTCTTTTCTCCGTAGGCATCCCCCAATAAAGAACCAAATATTATAGAATATATGGTAATATCATGAGGTCCTATTCTTTTCTCTCCTCTTAACTTATACTTGCTGCTTGTTGGCCGAGTATTAAGTAATAAAGACATAATCATATGATCATTGGCCTCTAAACCATTTGTAATTTTAAATAGATTTCCCGTTAGAGTACAATCGTTTAAATATGAAAAATATAGATATAAAATATTAAACAAACATTTAAGGCACTTGAATATACCTCATAAACTCATTTGACCATAAGGTAATACATACGACCCCACCACTTATAACAGATATACTATAACTAATATTCTATAACAGATAATCTATAACAGATAATCTATTACTAATCATCTATTACTTATCATCTATTACTGACAATTTTATTTGATTTAAATAGAGGTCAGCAGAGATTATTTTTTTATAATATTTAAATATTTAAAAAGGCTATAATAACTATTAGTTGATATACTCTATTCATTATAATTGTCTGGAAGGGTTCCGACTGTACATTAAGCAACATTTCAGCCACCCATTAGTGATGCAGTCTGTAGCGACTCTTTAGATAGCCGACGATCTCTAAATTTGCGTTTAAATTTTTTTAATCGTTTTCACTAACATCGCCCAAGAAAATTTTATTATTTCTTTAATACCTTTGTAGATTTAGGGTATTCCACTTTTTTCTATTTTTCTCTAAAAATTGCATAGAAAATTTAACTAGTGGGACTATGATTAAATCTTAGACCCTGATTGATTCTTCTTTTATCACCTAGCATATCAACTCATCTCCTATCCCTTATTCACAAAGTTCAGTGTAGATGTCTCATGGTAGGGATACGAGGGATAGGTCAGGTACTCGGGAAATACCAGGATCAGTAATAAAGGTTAGGTGGTATAAAAAGAATTAAGCTAGTCGTTTAACTATTCAACGCCCTTTTAGTAACTTTTTTTTCGGTGCTTAAAGCTCTTCTAATTGTTTTTTCTGAACAGTTAATAGACTTTCTAGCTTCAATTCTGCTAGGATACTCTCCAAATATTGTGGAGTCTAAATTAAATAAGATTATAGGATGCGATTTTTTTTTCATATTCAATTTACCTAATTCAGAATAAACCACCTTTTGACGATTTAAGGCCTTTACTCTCATTTTCTCTATCGTTTCTTTAGATAAGGACTGGCCCTTATTAAAATTACCAATCTTAAACCGTCGTTCTAAGATATAATTAGATTTCATTTTTATTTTATCTGTTTCGGTGTGTTAATAACCAAAGCTATTTCCAGCGTCAGTTAATATATTGTAATCAGGTAATAATGCTTTTAAATAATTATTTTCTAAGGATAATAATTTTTTATTGTTTTCTTTAGCTTTATCTTTATTTACAACCTCTAGTAACACCTCTAAAACGATAAATGCGAAACTACTCAATCCATATTTCTTTACAGCTGATTTAAGTAATCCGCTCCCTGTAAAAAAGTATAGGTGATTAAAAAATCTAACATATAGCCTATTGGTAGTGGCCGATCCTATGTAATAGTCTAACGTAACTATATTCAATATTAAATATATACCACTAAGACCCTTAGTTTCCTCTTTTATTCTTTCTTTTACAGATTCTAGGTGTACATTATCATAAGAATAAACTGGTTTAAATTTTTTATCCTTAAAAAACATAGTTAGAGTATCAGAATAAGTAGTGTTCTCTTCCGTTTGAGCTTTAGCTCTCGCTTCAGCTTCAGCTGTTTGTAGTTGTAAATTAGCTTTAGATAAATGACTATTATATCTTTTTTTGAGATGTCTACCACTGTAGGTAAAGTAGTTTATTGGTAAGCTAACAAAAAATAAATTAAGATAGAGATTAGACACTGTAAAAGAAGTTAGGTAAGGCCAGGTAGGTTCCCTCTGAAGTAAGTTAATATTTTTAATATTTAAAGTATCAACAGCGTCTCGACTAATAGAATCCCAATTTCCCTCTTCATTATAAGATTCTAACCATTTTGGGCTATATTCAATACCCAAGAAAGCTGTCATAGATTCTATATGAATTTTTATTGTCATAAAATAAAATTTTATAATTAGATAAGATATATATCGCTTTATGTTCTCATTTTTAATAATATGATTATAGACAATTAGAATCTATCGACTGTACATTAAGCAGCTTTTCAGCCACCCATCGGTGGACCAGTCTGTAGCGACCCTTTCCATGACCGACGGTCTTTTAGAGGGGATAATAAAAGTACCTCTCTTTAACCGTTTTCACCGACATTGCCTAATTTTTATTTTAAGTTCAACCTTCCTTACATATAAAAAAATAGGGTTAAATATTTCTATTTACTAATATAAAAAGATAAAAAACCTTTATACTTATAAGGGAGTGTAGGGGGGAAATATAAAATATATAATTAAATACCTAGATCATTAGATGACCTCCGAGTCATTTTTACTTCTCTAGGTATACCGTATATGTTATGAATACTCGCATTTATAAATGGAAAAATATATTCAAAATAAAAAAATTTTCTGGAAAGATTGGCTTTTTTATAATTTATAATACGGGACTTTGAAATTTACAAATTAATTTATCTCTATTTTATAAAGCATTTCCGTAATAAAGTAAGGAGATACTAATTCAAATAATAATGGCATGGATTTTTTCCAAATATTTATTCGCCATTGACCTTCTACTCCTGTTTTAACAACCGTTGTAATTAAGCCAAATTTATTTGTTAGTATATTTGCTAATATTAAGCATTAATCATACGTGAAGCTATTAGTTGCTAACATGACTCCTTGACCCTTTTGTCTGGAACCATCTTGCATAATTCAATGAGCTAAACTAATAGGAGTCATATAATCACCTATTCAAATAGGAATCTTTTTTATAAGTACTCCATTTTCTCGGATATAAAAATCCGAGTATATTCAATATAAACTTGTAAATGAAAAAAGTGTTAATCGATAATTATAAGTAATTATCGTTTTAGATTGATCAAAAGTTTTTCCCGTTCCCTTTATTTTATGTTGTTTAGCGACCAACTTTGGATTATTGCTAGCACAATAACCTAAATCAAATAAGAATTTAGAAAGAAAGTTAATATATGCTATATTAGCCTTGCTTTGCTCGATTTGAAACCGTACACTAGGAATTATTAACCCCTTAATACTATGTCCTCATCAATCCCCTAATATACCACTAACAAGAATACTTATTACATCTAAGTTATGAGGTCCTATTCTTTTTAAAGATCTGGTTCTAGGTCCACCTAAAGGTAACAGTGCTGACATATACAATTGGAAACCATCTAAAATAAAGTCTAAATTATGGAAAGCACTATTTAATATTTCTAAATAAATTGTATTTCAATTTGGCCACTTTATAGTATCAGTAGCCATCATTAAAACAAGTATCACTACACCTATAGATCATGGTAAAACTCTTGGTGATCTGTAGCTTCCATAGTATAACCCTCTACCTATGTGTAGATATACAAAAATAAAGAAGAAAGAAGCTGTATTGGCATGTGTGTATCTTATGGCTCAACCCATATTAACGTCTCGCATGATCAAAGGTTACCAAATTGATGTGATAATAATAATAATTAATCACTGCTCTCCGGATGATCTATGTATGGAGTCCTCTAATTTTTTTATTTTTTTTCTTCCGTATTAATCGTTATAGCTGAGGAAGCAAAAAGATATTCACCGATATATAGCTTACCGGTATCAATATATCGTGAAACTATCTTACTATTAACTGGTAAACCAATAGCTAATTGTGCAGCTCTGTAAGTTTTGAATGGAGACATTGGTATTTCATCCGTGTTTTTATACACGTGTACAGTAAAACCCAGTCGTCCTCCTCTGGACACTGTTATCTCTTTAGATCTTTCTAGGTGGTTCTTTCCTTTGGAATTGTCTGCTCTAAAGAAAGGAGGTGTAATTGTAAATATTTTTTCGATCTCTTCGTTAGAAGGAGAAACATTAGGTCAACCCTTTTTAGTGCTGTATCTATTTGAATTAATATAAATAGCGATAGATAAGAATAAAGATTTACCTATGGGTAAGTAAATATAGCCTAATTTATGTAGTTTGACAGCTATGGCTCAATATTTGAAATCTATTTGTTTTCTACTATAGAAACAAAGCGCACTAAAAAAGGGCAAGATCTGATCATATAGTGTGTCTATATTAATTATTACTAAAGATAGAACATCTGTTGCTTTATTAGTACTCATATTTAATAAAGGAGAATTTAAATTATAGGGTGAAGCAATGATTTTTTTTTTTGTAAATAAAGAGAGATAGCTAACATTAAAATACTATTCCGATTATGTTGTGCAATTTGAAAGTAAGGAACATTATTCTTAATACCAAACGTTCCTTCTCCTTCTATAAAACCCAGCAACCAATACGCGTTCAGATAATTATTATTATAGGCTAAAGAAGTGAGTAACAGATCATTGTAAGTAGTACGTTGTGAATTCATACCTCTTTTGATCCTTACTATTTCATCATAAGAAGATTTACTTAAGCTAGTACCCAAATGATTTAATTTTATAAGTATCGCACTATAAAAATCATTAAAATCTAAAGTTTTAGTACTTAACAAAGGATATTCTTTAAAAACAGGTATAATAATATCTATTAAATCACTTATACTCGAAACAATGTATATGCAGGAATCTCTCTCTATCTTTACTACCCCTACTTCTAAGACCGTTTTAATATAATCCAATGTAGGTTTATCGTCTATATGTAGTCGTATCCTAAATCTGAATATAATATGTGCCTTTTCTCCACGTGGAGAAGACGGGCTGATCAAAAAATTACCTTCTCCATCTACAAAGCCTACAAATCACTGTAAAAAACAGCTGGGTACATGTGACAATTTGGGGACACCATGATCAACATTCTTAGATGAAATCTTTACAGGCAAACCAAACGATAGCGATAAATTACTAAATATTATATATTCGATCAAAGGTGAACCTTTGGACTATTACTTGTAACCAATTGGGTTACTCCCGTGCATAGTCTCTGAGATAATAGATCTGCTGATTACTTTTTAAATTACTATTTTCACCTTATTAGTAAGTATTAAAATAAAATTGCTTCCAGCAAAATAACGGGATTTCAAGAACACATCGATATAATATTAGTATGTTCTACAGATATAAACGCTAAATCTACATTAGGTGTATAATGCCCGTAGCCTTTAAACTTAAATAGTTAAGAAACTTGACCTAGATAGGTTTAGATTATCTTCGGTATTTATTTAATTTCCTCTATTTCACTACCCCCCTCTGAACTTTTCTGTTAAGAAAAAATCTTTTGGCTGAGAGGTTGGCTTTAAATCATTTTTTGTAAGGATGTTAAATCCTTAGTAACTGTAATTATTTTTTCATTACGGTTAATACTACTAGGTTCTGAAATTATTAATGTAACGGCTTTCAATCAAATTTTATATTGTTTTTGTTTGAAACCACAGACAGGGTATTTAATAAAAAAGGGAACAATAAAGTGTTGTAAATGTTTAATTTGTGTTATTCTAATACGAGTAACAGTTTTATCTTGATATAAAATTCCTACACCAAAATAATACAATAGAGCCTGTAAAATATAAGAATCATTTGTTATTTGTGAACACTCAAATCCCATTTGAATATAAGTTTTTTTTAGGCCCTTAGTGGATGTTTTAAACCCTTTATAATAAGTAAAACAACCCTCTCCACACACAAACCCCGAAATTCATCAAGGATTTTTTAGTATGTATAAAAATACCGTCTTATAAGATAATAATACTACGGGGCAGAGGCTTAATATAGGCAAAGGTCCAAATTTAGAAACTATTTCAGATAATGTAACGATTTTAATAGGCGTATTCAATATGTTTACATAGGCTAGAACTAGCAAAAAGCCTTGTGGACTTAAATGTTGCTTAGTTTTTATAATTTCATAAATGATTTTAAAAATATAAAAAGAATTTCTTTTTGATGATAATAGAGGGTATTTTATAAAATGTTCTATTATTAAATCTAAATCAGCTACGCTATTAACATCAAAATAACAAAAAGAACCAGATTCTTTATAGACACCAATATTTTTAAAAAAACATCTAATCTTTTTAATGAGTATTGAGTCCCTTAAATGCATAGTAATATTAAATCGTAAAGAAACTGTATAACCGAGTCTGGATAACGGATCTCGAGTAATTGAGGCTGTAAAACTACCCTCAGCATCTGTTATACCGGTAATAAAAAAAGGACTAATTGCCATAGCCATTGATGTTACCAAAATGATTTTCTAGTACAGTAAATATAGGCCTGTAAGTCTTAACTTATAATAGTTAAGGCTACCGGATTCTCTCTTCGAACTTTTAGTTCTTTCTACGTATAATCTCTGAGTAGTAAAATACCTGCTGATTTAATCTTTCAATGGACTATTACTTTTTTTGACTCATTGTAAGTGAAGTAAAAAGGGATTGTTCCAGCATATAGTAGAATTTTTCAGTTTATATCTCTGCAATTAATAAACCGGCTACGCCTTTGTTACATAGCTAAAAAGATTCCTGTTAATATCTGTATTATTAAACAAAGACCTAGTAAAGAACCTAGATTTCAAAGATAAGATATATTAGCAGGTTGCGGTGAATCTACCAAATAAGAGTTTAATAAACTAAGGATAGGATGACTTTTAAGTATTCTCATTGTAATTTTTTTATTCTATAATATTATTGCTGTATATTTAATTATTCATCTTTTATTTTTTTTTAGCATGTGCCCCTATATTAATTAGGATAAAGATGAAAACAAGTCTTTGAATTCGATGACCCCTTTTTTTAGTTTTTTTAGAGTAGGGGCCAACATATTATGATTTTATTAAAAATATATGGCGGAAGAGTTTTCCTTTTATTAATAGTGAAAGTTTTAATAAAAAAGATTAGACAAGCTAGGTCAAAATACCTAGATAGATATTGTTCATCCTCCCTTATTTTACTCTTACTAGTATAGCATAGTCAGAGAGAGATGTTTTAGAGAAACCAAGTTTTTAGCACCATACAGCTTCAAACTAAATGTTTTCTATGACACTTTCTCTTCTTTTCTCTCTCTTTTTTTTTTGTTTTTCTAGAGAGGAGAGAAAGGGATTACTTATCGGTGATTATATTATGAATATATAAATACTCCATAGATTTAAGACAGATATATCAGTGATCATTTTTAATTTATATCAAAAATGGAAGAGTAAAAACTCTTCAGTCTCCTCTTACATTTGCCCTCTCTCTTTTATTCTGAATAAGGAAAAATAAGAGGGCAAAATAAGAGGGCAAAATTAGAACACTAAGAAGCACGAAATGAATATGTTTAGATTTATTATAAAATAAAATTAAACTAAACTATATATAAAGATATTACGATACTAATTATCAGGATGTAGAAGAATATTTTTATATTTATTTAAAACACTATATAGTGAGCCTCACCTATTAAGAATGGTATAGACTAAGTATGTAAAAAGATATTCCTAAATAAATGATACCTATAAGAGCATAAAATACACTATATATACTTATGTACTCTTCTGCCTCCTTTTTTTCTACCTGGTCACATATGTATGTGAGTGTATAGGTAATTGATTTTTTATCACTGGCTGAGTAATACAAAATGCCAACTAATCTAAATACCAATCTAGCCAAACAATAGGAATCATCAAAATTCAGATGGCGTTTATTCTAAGTAATAAAAAAGAATATTAGTTTATTGTTAAATCGTTTAAGAATAATTTCTTTTTTCTGTAACATTTATATTATAAATATATAAATACTTTAATAATTTTTATTAAAGCTATTACTTCTCATAAGAATATAAATTGAACAAGTAATTGTTGACCTATTAAGTCGTATAAATGACCTTCTACAAGAAAAGATCTAAAAATCTTGTCTATATAATAAGATTTTTTTTTTGTATACATAAACCCTCTAATAAAAGTTATTACTGCCACCTGTATTAGGGTAGAATAAACGGAGGGATGGAGTAGGGTTACGGATCGCTAAAAAGTTTTTACTATTTACAAGGTGAGAGGGCAAAGTATCTTAGAGTATTATGTAACTCTAATGTTATAAAAGTATTTTAACCTACGTTTGGTATATGTCACTTACTATATATTCCCCATAAATTGAACAAAAATAGAATATAGTGGTTTCTCACTGTTTACTTAATAATAATTTTAAATTCATCAATCAAGGAGTTCAGGAGAGTCTATAAAGACTCTAAATATATATCAACTAAACATAGGCCTCCTTTTATACTTCTAAAGGGGCTATCAGTGGTAAGTGCTAAAGCTTTATATATAGCACCTATATCAGATATCTATACTTAAGTGCTATAAATATCAGCAATAATGTTGATCCCATTGCCATAAAGGCAGCTACCAATAATCAACCTATATTCAACAATATGTAATACCGCTGTAATCGTCTACGTAATTGTATCCATTTGGCTAATCTAGGATATTTTTCTTCTAATTTAAATTTTTTAATTAAATGATCCCCGAAAAGAATTAAAACAATAGAGATTAAAGAACTCATCATTACATTAGAGAGTACTAAGAAAACAACAGAGAAGGTCTGTTCAAGAGTTAAATCTTTATATAAATCCTTCATAGTATAATAAACACCCATTCCTACTCCAGCCTCTTTAGTTTCATTACTCACCTCAGCAGTGATCTCACTCTGAGCAGTTTCATTTTCCTTTATAATTTTATTTATTCTGTATTGATTCTGCTCGATTCGTCTTTCTATATCTTTATTCAAGAAGGATAATTCAGTATAATAACTTTCTTTTTCTTTTTCTGTAAGTGTTCCTAATTCAATTTTTTTCATTTTTTCTTTCCTTTCTGCTATTTTTTTTAGGATAGCACTATTATCTAAATCGAAAGTTTTAAAAACTTCATTCTGATTAGAAAATATACTTATGTATTTTACCTCATATAAGGACAATTTTTCCTTACTCTCTTGGAGCGCCTTACTGATTGCCTCCAACTCTTTCCTTTTTTTCTCTAACTCTTCTAGTTGAAGGACTAACTGAACTTGATATCTAGACCATTCCGGATCAGTCATATTCTTGTATTGTCTTACAGCTAAATCTATACCTCCAGCGACCCCTGCAGCTGTAGCCGTTAATTGTAGGTATCTTAGTAGCGTTTGCGTAAACGAGCTGGATGGACCTGCTAACAGATAGTGTGGATCTCTTTTATCTTTACAATTTTTTTCCGTTACCACAATATGCAGAGCATATTCAATATAATGTATAAGTACTAATAAAAATACTACTATAATTGTAAAGATATTACATATAAGTTTAATTGTGCTACAATTAAAATTAATTGTAAGAATACATATATCTCAATGACTAATATAATTAAAACCTGTATCCATAAGTGGAATAATTCCTAATACCAATAAAAAAATACCAAACCGTAAATAGAGAATCTGTTTAGGAAGATACTTAGATTTATCTATAAGTTCAGCCTCATCTATTAGATAGTAGAATAATAAAGTAATATTATTTGTACTTTTTGTTCGATTCTTTATACAATAAATAACTATTGTTAAATAAACAAAAGCTTGAACTATTCTATAGACTAAAGAAAGTGTCAGGAGGGAAGAATCTACTCCTACTCCTAATTCATAGTAAGGTAAAAAGATTTCTAAGTATATCTCATAATAAATACGTATAGCGTAGTAAAAAAAATTGATAGCTAGTAAACAAGTTAACAATTTAGGAGATATTCATCTCCTAAGTCTAGTGAACAAAAATGGGAGATATTGGGTCCCTCTTAGCTGGTGAGACTAGAGGGTTGTTGACGAGGTGTAGCAAAATTGCTACGATTATAAATAAAACTGTATAAAATATCATGATATATAGTATATCTCTTTTTAATTTTAGTTAGTATGTATAAAATACATAACTATATATGGATAGAATAGAACACTTAAGCTAGATATACTTATGATAAAAGCACTAGTTAAGAATAACAGAATAATTGAAGAGAAAATTTAAAATTTTTCTGGCTTATCCGTACGATTACTTATAAAAAAGATGTTTTAAGATTCTGTATTGTAAAACCAAAACACCGTGGATAGTATTGAAAAATAGGGCTAATATAGCTTATAGGATACTAGTAAAAGCAGAAAGTATTCCGTAAATATCTCTATATTACCTATCGATAGCAATTATTTCTATAATTATCTTGAATATATTCATATTATATAACTCATTATGCTAGAGAATCAAAAAAAGAATCTTTCTTTTTATTTTACATCACTTTTTTTCTTATTTCTAATTTTTAATTTTTAATTTCTAATGGATTAATTTCTCCAAAAAATAGAATCTTTTATTTTTTATTTTTAACCTTAAGATGTATTCGAGAAGTATAATAGAGCTGAATGATTATCTTTAATGCTGTATTTTTATCTTCTATCTTATATCTACTATCTTATATCTTCTATCTCCTATATTCTATTTTCTATCTCCTACTAACATCACTTTATTAAATGTAAAACCAGCTTAGCAGAGCAGGCAGGGGGTAATAGTGTATAAGTTACTCAATTACTAATAAACTGTATAAATTCTATAAAAAAGGAAGTTAATTTAGAATCTAAAAAAAAAATATCTAATAATAATTTGTACGAGTGGTATTTGTTATAAAGGATAATAATAAGAGGCAAAGAAAAGAGTTAGTAAATCATACTAACTCTTATTTATTTTAGGATAGCTCTGAAATATGTTAAATATTCGTATAAAACAACATGGCTATTATTTGAGTAATGACTTGAGAATTAAAAAGGTACTATCTCAAAGTAAAATACGGCTACTAAGGTATTATAAGTATATAAAGACAAACTAATGTTCCCACCATCATAAGAAGGATAGCTGCAAATATTCAACAAATATTTACTATTAAATAATAGTATTGTAAACGGGTACGAGCCTGTAACCACTTGGCTAGTTTGGGGCATCTATTTTCTAAATTTAATAGAATTATTCAAGAATCCCCATAAAGAACTATTGTCATAGATATGACAGATTTAATAATAATATATGATAACAACAAATAAGTTATAGATAACGTTTCCGTAAAGGTCATATTATCTATAAATTCAGAAATTCCAAAGAAAAATCCCATGCTATATGCTTTTAATTTCTTTTCAGATAAAGGTGAAGTATTGTATTTCTGTTCTTTTAAGTCTGTTTGAGGGCTTTTTATAATATCAATAGGTATATTTATAGACTTGTCACATACTTCAAAATTTTTGTTTATATTAATTTTATTATTTGCTGTATATGATAGGCTTAGACCTTCTATAACAGTACCTTTTTTTTCATACCAGCCTAAGTAAATTTTAGTATAAAAGGATACAATAAATCTAGTGAACAAAATGGGAGATATTGGGTCCCTGCTAGCTGGTGAGACTAGAGGGTTGTTGACGGGTTGTAGCGAAATTGCTACTGGTAAGCTTAAGCTAAAGCTAAATATAAACGCGATCTTCATGATATTTTTAAAGTCTCTTTTAAATTTAAAGTCTTTTTTTTATTTTTCCCTACTTTTCCGCTAGGAGGAGGGCGGATCCCTCATAAGTATTTACAGATTTAAATTCTTAATCTCTTTATTTCATTCATCAAAAAAAACTGAGACTCTAATAAAGATAGAGGAATATAATACATAGGTAATTCTACTGGTATAAAAAAATATTTAAACTTCTCTAACTTTTCCATTCCTAAAAATTTTTTGATAAAAATGGGCCCTACTGCTCCAGGGAGGATTATAGGTATAACATCGAAAGTATCCTAGCTTTATAATACTAAATCTGTTTAAGATTTTTTAAAAATAAATTACTAAATAAGTAAATGGAAAGTAAAACGTACCTACTAAAAAAGTATTAATCAGTACAAGGATTATAATTTGTAGCTTACATTAATAATCGACAGATAAGAGAGGGGGGTATAGAGTAGTTAAAATTATGTTTTATAAGAAAACATAATAAATATAGTTAGGGCTGTACCCATTATCAGTAAGGAACATATAATTATATAACCTATACTCATTATTAGATAATACCGTTGTAATCGCCTACGTAATTGTATTCATTTGGCTAATCTAGGATATTTTTCTTCTAATTTAAATTTTTTAATTAAATGATCCCCATAAAGAATAAAAACAATATAGATTATATTACTAAAAATAATATTAGATAGTAAAAAAAAAGTAACACCAAATAATTGCTCAAAATTTAAACTTTTCAGCACATCAGTAAAAGGTATAGTTATGCCTAACAAATAATCTATTTCTATTTTTTCATAATTACATAAAATTTTAATAATTTTAATATGATGCAGCAACATCAAAAAGCTAAGCGCCCTCCTCCTCAAAAAAAACACAAAAAAAAACAAACAATTTCTAACTTTAATAAAAGTAGAATATAAAACTACACTTGATCTAATCAAACTAAAAAATTTTCAACTTCTACTCCCTGTACAACTGAAGGCATAAATCCATGGTATGTTCCACATATTTCAGAACACTGCCCATAATACACTCCAGCACGTCGGATAATTACAGATGTCTGGTTTAGTCGCAAAATCCCTAAATTAGTTTGTCTCCTGACCTCGAATAATAGTCTTTTTCATAATGAAATTCATATCTCCCTTTATACAATTTAATTGGATTCATGTAACGTTTTACTATTGATGTAGAATAAGTAGATTTGAGACCCAAAACAATTAAAAGTTCTTTGACTGAAGAATACTTAGTTGCTACACCTGTAAGAGTATCGACCATAACTATAGCTTTTAAGTTATGAGCAGATTTAGGTGCTTTACGTAAAGAACTATTTTTTTTGTAATTAGGGTTCATAATAAAAAAAACAGGAATTTTATCTGGTCCCACTGTAACAGTACGCTCTAAGTTAATATACCGAGAAATGTATCGACTATCTTTTTTTTGATCTAAAATAAGGGCAGCTTCCCCAGGACTTTTAAAGGTCCCAAAAACAGTCACTTTGTCCTCCAATAAAGCTACGAGAACTCCTATTTCTAATGAGTAAAGGTTTAGTCCTGATATCTCAGGTAACTGAGTCATATTATCGTATTTTTTGACTCTCTTATTCATAGGATCATTTTTCTCGGCTATTCTAATATCCAAATCTAAAAAAGGACTGTATATATATTTATGAGTATTAGAATATCGTCGAAGCGTAGTATTGGTAATACCTAACCCACTAGCTGCTTTATACTTAGATAAAAATTCAATGATAAGTCTATTCTTGTTATCGTATACTTGTATTTCAACAGCTCCAGATAGTTTAGCTTCATATTTTGGAGATCAATTAGAGAAAGGAAAAACAACTGTTTTACTAGTATTTAGCTGCGGTTTAAAATAGGATATATAAGATTGTTCATATAATAATATTTGAAATTGCGTAAAAGATCTTAAAATGTATAATTGATTAAGACTTAATTTATAAGTAGGATTTAAATTAACAAACTCTAAAATGTAATTAGGTGTTTCAACTAAAGGTATTCAATAAAAATTAGACCAACCACCATTAGTTTTTACATAGACGTAAAATTTATTTTTTCCTCCACGTAAAGGTCTAGTACTATTCATAAGATGTTGATTTAATCTAGCAGAAAAATTAATGGCACTACCAATGTATATAAAATTAGTTAGAGTGTGTATAATCAAATAGATACCTCCTGTGCTTACATCCGTTTGAATTTCTTTTTTAGAAGTAGATCTTTTTATTGGTAAAAGTTTAAGGGTTTTACCCTTACAGTCTAGTTGATTGCCCATATAATTACTGGAAATAAAAGTCTCTTCCGGACTTTTAATAAGACTTACTATTTTCGAAAAAATAGAAATTAAATAAGCTTTAAATTCATCGTTATCTGGTAAATTATTTATCATAGATTGAAGTCTTTCTAAGGCTTCTTTTGATTGCGCATTCTTAATTATTGGTACTTTATGTTTCTCATACGTCTCTATTATACTGACACTTAAAGCTAAAGTAGTTAGCTATTCGACCTAAATTAGGGAATTTGGACTTTATCTTTAACTATATAAAATTATTTACATGAAAAATAAAAATAAATAAAATATAAAGCAGATTACGTAAAGTCTCTGAGGATTTATAATAAGAAAATCCTGCTTATACCGTTCCTATGCTCTTGACCCTTCCCTAACTTCTTATTCGATCAAATAGCGAAACCCTATAAAGATATAGGGGTCTTTTAGTTTTATAAGACTAGAGTTTGGTAAAAGTATAAAGATGAGCTCTATTTTATTACAATAGTAATGTAGCTCTTTAAATAAAAATAACGACTCTTCATCTTTCCAGATTATCATGAAAGGAGAGTATTATTCCTGATATCTTTCGCAGCGAGAAAGTTTAAAGCTGTTTTAATATCCAGAATGGCTATGCTATATCTTTATTTAAATGGGTTTTTGCAAATAGTAATTTTACCAGGCCAACTACTTTTCTTTTTAATGAGTAGTACCCCTTTTCTAATTTTTTAACCTGGAACCGCATCTATTTTTAAACCTAGAGCAGGAATGGCAAAATCATGTATAACATCAGTACCGGTAACAATGAATCGAATATGAGTATCCACGGGTACCACCACTCGGTTATCAACGTCTAAAAGTCGGAATTGTCCTACTTCTAAATCACTTTCAGGAATCATATAAGAATCAAATTCAATAGGTTCGTTATCCTCTCTAACAAAGTCTGAATATTCATATGACCAATATCATTGATGTCCGGCTACTTTAATAGTCATTGCAGGCGATATTACTTCATCGAGCATGTAGAGTAGTTTAAATGAAGGGAAAGCAATAGCAATTAATATAAAGGCTGGACTGATTGTTCAAATAAGTTCTATTAAAGTCGACGCAAAAATACAATATATATTTGTATATATATATATATATATATTGCGATCTGAATATCTCTTATATCTCCTTTTTTTTAAGAAAGTTATTTACACCTCTCCTTTTATTTTTTATTTTTTATTTTTAGAGTAAAAGGAAAGGAGCCAGTCTTAAAAGATTAAGTTAGGATACTTTCACGTGTATTCGATGAGATTCTTACAATTTTGTAATTCAATAGTTGAAGATACCTGCTGATAAATAAATAAGCTATAAGATTATTACTTTTTTACAAAGTACTTAAAGCAATAATAAGAGTAATATTTCAGCATAAAGTGAAATTTAACAAGATCAAATATGTATTCTCCACAAATTTAAGATATTAAATTTAGAAATAGAATCCTAAAACCTATGAAAACTTATATGAGAACCTAAAAAAGGAGAAAGTCAAAAAAGGGTGGTGTTACTTTTTTCTTTTTAGCTTCTCTAAAAAGATTCTAATTTAATAGAGAGCTCGAAAATTTATACTTACCTTTAAATATATCACCCGATTTAACATATCTAGAAACTGTGCTTTGACTGATTCCTAGATATTTAGCAACATTTATATAAGAATAAAATATATCCGCCCTCGAGGTCGAACATACTTATTTTCAATATTTATTTCATAAAGATACACAGTAGTACCTTTTAACATAGATAGAGCCAATATTGTTTCTTTACTATGAGTTTTACCTATTCTAGATTTTCTTATGAGATCCTTAGAAACCTCTGTATGAGATTTTCCTCCTCTAAATAAAACATGAGGGTTTCTTTCACCAGACCTAGAAATACTCATCAACTTCTTAGTCTCCTTAGTATGAGTTGTTCCTAATTTTAAAGATCTGAGTAATGGAGATCCTTTAAGTGCTTTACTTATTTTAGCCCTAGATTCTTTAGAGTGTTTAAAGCCTAAATTAGAACCAGCTACTTTAGCGATATTGTAAACAGGTTCTAATAAATTCAAGTAAAACTGTTCTCTTTTCAATAAATTAGAAACTTCACAAAATTCTAATATTTCTAAAGAAAAGTTATCATAACCATATTTTATGATAGCTCTAGATATAGATAATTCATTTTTATGTTGCGAGATGTAGTTTAAATTTAAATGCTTTCTAAATCTACTGCTTAAATTAGAACTACTTCCTATATACATCTTTCCATTTAAAAGATTGGTAAATCTATAAATACCTGATTTATCTTTATTTTCTTTAAAAATTTTTCTTTTATTTATTACTAGGTCATTATAGGTTATAATGGAACTGACAAAACTATCTATAGGATTTTTATTTATCATAGTGCCCTTCGTTAAGTTAACATGATGATTAGAAAATTGTCTAATATGTATACTTCGTATGCTTTGAATATTTGAAAGTGTCGGCACTCTAAATTTCGTACCGTGGTTAGAATACTTATAAACTATAGGTGAATTTTTAGCACTAAAATTAATTATCACTGAACCAAGTATTCAAAATACACCTACTGATATTAATACTAAGTAGAAAAATATTGAATCGTGTAAATCAATTATACCAGAGTATCCTGGAGAAGCCCCATCTTGGAAGGCTATTTGTAAATGTTCTGGAGCGTCATTAAAGATAGGGTTTATAACCTTATTCCAGATATTATTAAACACTGTTAGTTATAGATTTTTATCTAAAAACTGTTTTATTTTTCCCCCTTTTTTTATATTTATTCTATTTTTATAATAATTTGCTATATATTGTCATACCAAATGACTAAATTTTCATGTCCCTTTAGTAGGATGGAAAACAGGATACTTATTATTCTATTCGATTCGAATTCGAATTCGAATTCGAAAAACCGAGTATTGAATAAACAAAGATATTTGACAATTAGTAATAAACGTAGCTAAAAAGAGGACCCAAAGCTATATAAGTATTCATTACTCATATATCCTACAGCCTTTGTTAGGGGTTTATTTAACCCACAACATTGTTTCTTAAAAAAACTGTTATTTGAGGGATAGAAGAGTAAACAAATACTTATGATAGAAAGAGTCAAAACTAGTACCAAAAGGTTTTCTTTATATAATATATAATTTAAGGAGTAGAGTAATCGAAACTCTGTCTGTAAAGTGTAAATTTACTGCTAAAACCACTCAGCTAACCCCTTTTATCTTTATTCTTTAATTTTGTGATTCTTTATTCTTTAATGACCTCTGATCATTTAAAAGGGATGGTATAAATACAGATCCTAAATTTAACCATTTTTCCTACCTCCTTATACAAGATTAAAAAGCTAAGTTTCCAGAGTGCACTAGTTAGTATAACTAGTATTTAATAAAATAAAAAGTAGTCTCACAGAATAAGAATATGATGTTAAATATTAAGAATCCCTCCCGATATATCTTGAATATTTATCTATAATAGTTAAGTGTTTGTGCACATCTCTTCCCTCTTCCCTCTTCCCTATTACCTTTTCCAAATATCTTATTACCCCTTTGCCTAAAACATATTATATTCTTTCTCTTATAAACTAAAGAATGTAGCACACATAGTGCGGCATAAGAATATATTTTACATGATTATACGCTATGCTACACTAAGGCTATGTACTTAGAGACAACAATAAATATATAGTAAAAATACAAAAATAAATATAATCGTTAGTAGTATAAGAGAAAAAATTATATCTGACCTATGAAATAAGGCCCCTCTCCTCTCCTCTCCTTTCCTTTCTTCTATTAATGATCTCTAATGATCATCAATCTAAACACTGAGTGATGATTCTAATGTATAAGTAAATATTACTGTCTATTGTGACTTCCAACACAGTTGCCCTATAAAGTATTTCATACTTCTTTAATCTTAATCTTTTATTTTAAATCTTTAATCTCTTATCTTTTATCTTTTTATCTTTTTATCTTTTTTAATTAAGTTTCAGTTTTCTTATTATTGATATTTAATAAAGTTTAGATATATTAATAAATAATAAATTCAAAATATTATAAATTATAAAAAATATATTTACATATATATTTATGTATATATGTTTATATAAACGATATAGGTCAGTTAGGGTGTAAGGGGGTTATATTGTTTAGCATATAAAATATAAAAATAAAAATGGTAATTTGCAATAAGATCGTATATAAACTATAACTCCCATTACTAACAAAACAAATGTCTCATTGATGAATAAGAGTTTCTATATAATATGATTGCGCTTCTTTCTTTAGGAAAGAATTAGCGTAGATGAAATTTGTTTATAATACAGCTGCACCTTCCAGTACAGCTACCCTGCTATGACTTATCGAATGTCACTCACAATAATTAGACCCAGTTACTGCATCTTTAATAAAGACCGCCTATATTCAAAACCAAATATCTTTTTTTAGTTAAAAAATTATAAAAGGTACTACTAAGTAAGCAGTTTAAATTAATAATGACCACATAACCATTTCTTCCTTATTGGAGAGCTTCTTCCGATTGACAGACAGTTAGTTCATCCTAAATTAATAATTCACCGTTGCGCCTTGTGATCAACGATTACTCGAAATTCCTTCTTCATGCTGCCGAGTTTCAGGCAACAATCCGTTTACAGCCAGGTTTTTATGATTAGCTCCTCTGTGCCCCTTTTTGTTTTAAAGAGTTAGAATTGCGTCATTTTGTCCTGAGCTTTCGTGGCACGTCTATCATGGAGGTCAAATTTAACTTGCAATTAAATTAATTTTAACGTTTATTTTCCTACAACTCTTTTCTTGTTTCCTTTTTCCTTTTTTTATTTTTCTTTTTCTTTTACTGGAGGATTTGGATTTTTGATACCTAGAATTATTTCTCTCAACTTCTATCTAAGTTCATTCCTTTTACTATTTCTATTATTTTTGAAAGTCCATCAGATGTTAAATGCTGTTTAGTTTCCATTAATTCTGCTACTTTTTGTTGTAGGTCAATCAGCGAAATCTGAACTTTTAACACCTAATATAGGATACTCATTGAAAAAAGGTATAATTTTATTTACGATCAAGGAATAGTTTTTAATTTGGAGAAGAGAAGTTTCTTTAGCGACCTCCGGAGAAGTATATATATACTTATCAGGTATAATCCTACTTGGTAGTAAATTATTATCCATTTTGTTTGATAATTTTGGTTCTAAATCATCAGAGGTCAAATAGTTTGCCATACCAATTAATAATTCTTTATCTCTGATATGTAAACAAGTACCAAATAATAAACGAACTCTTTTGCCCAAATGACTATTACTTTTTTCTATAGATACACAAAATGTGGAATCCCCAGAAACAAACCCAGAAATTCAAAAAGGATTTGGTATACCTTTAAATTTAAACTCTGGTCTATCTATAGCTACAATATTAGGAAAAGCTTTTATTAATTCCTCAGAGGTTAGTCCCTTATTAAGATTATATTTAAATGCTAATATTTTTTCAAGACCCTCTAAGGTTAAATGTTGTTTTTGCTTAATTAATTTATAGCATTCTTCAAATAATAAAAAGTCAGGTCGTTTGGCACTTACAAGAGGGTATTTATTAAAATGATCAAGAATTACTTGTAATTCTTGTATATTATCGACTCTAAATAAAGCAGTATTTTTACTATTTTGTCTAACTTTCCCCACACCTAATGTCTTTTTAATTGCTTCAAGTAAAGAAATATCTTTGATATGTATATGTATAGCAAAGGAAGGTGAAACTCTTCATTTCGTTTTAGATTTTTCATCTCGGTAAATAGAAATAATAAAGGAAGATTCAGCATCAGCAAATCCTGTTATAAACCAAGGATTCACATTAGGCTGAGTCGATAAAGTAGTAAATAATCTAGTTTTTAATTGTTTAGTAGGGATTTTGACTGGTGGGCAGATTTCTCTGCTCATTAGAGTACACCTTAAAGACTTAAATATTTGAGTATAAAAGTCTCAACTACCGTCTACTCGTTGCTCTTTTACAGTATTCGATATAAATACTGATTTAGATCCGCGATAACCCATTTCGTTTTCACTCATCTTATGTCTTATTACCTTACCTGAGTAATTACTTCAGCCACTTATAGCCTTTCGACTATAGCTTGGTCCCATAAGCTTTAGGGTGTCCCCGGAGTTTGGCAGTTGTAGCCAATATAGCGTTTTCCCAAAACGCTTGTCAGCCCACTCCATTCGGGTCATAAGGACTTGTCTTTGCCCCATAAAGATAATTTCTATCAAAAAATCACTATTAAGTATTAAATTAATAGTAGGGATTGCGTTCGTTACCGGAATTAACCTAACATCTCATGACACGAACTGACGACAGCCATGCAACACCTGTATTAAGCAAATGCTCCCCCTGACGTCAACTTCAGGGGTTTTTATTCAAGGAGTGGTAAGATTATACGCGGGCTATCGAATTAAATAACATGCTTCACTTCGTTTGCTTTAGGACCGACTAATTTTTTTGCTTTCACTTTTGCAAGTATACTTGCAAGGCGGAATGGTTATCGTAGTTCACTTCGACACTTACTTATCTGGTAAATATCTACCATTCATCGTTTACAGTTGGGGGTACTAGGGTCTCTAATCCTATTTCCTATCCCAACCCTCGTTCCTCAGCGTCAATCTTTTAAGGAGTATCGCCTTCGCCTCTAGTAGTCCACTAAGTATTTAAGGATATTAGCCCTACACAAAGTATTCTATAAACCTCTATTAGATTCTATCTTTAATAAATTAAAGTTGCCTACGAACCCTTTATGCCCATTCATGATGATTAACGTTCGCGTCTCTGGTGTTACCGAGTCTGCTGGCACCAGTTTTTGGACGACACTATTAGTAAGGGTATATCATTATTCCTACAAAATTATATACTAAATATCTTATGTATTATAAAGAAAAATACAATAAATATAAACCATTAAAGATATTAAACATTAAAATAATTATACATTATAAATATAAGGATAAGATAGTATACAAAGGTATAGGTATACCTTACGTTAGATTCATATTATTATGATATTCTTTCAGTTAGCTCGTTCACTCTTGCGAGCATTGACAAATATTCTTGGCTGCTGGTAGTCCTAGGACTACTTGGGTCGATTTCAAACCCAATGTGGCCATTGGCTCTTACAAGCTTGGCTATTGATCATTGGCTTGGTAGGCCGTAACCCCACCAACTACCTAGTCAAGTTAAAAAAAAATCCAACAGCGGGAATTATCCCTTTTTTTTAACTATATATATAAAGGTATTATACTTTATAGCTAATATCCCCTATTTATTATCAGAGGAGGACTGTAGGGTATCTAATTTAATATTACTCACCCATCCACCTTTTTAACTTAGGATATAACCTTTTTATAATAATAATTATAAATTGTAATAATCCTTATTAAAAATGATTTGCATGCCTTAAACTACTGAATAACGTTCAATCGGAACCAAAATTAAATTCTTTTGTAGCTTTAGACCTATCTTATATGACGAGTACCCTTTAGCTATTAATCTTTACTACCGAATTTTAGGATAAACAGATCTTAAAAAGGTAATCGTATTTTAATATAAAAGGATGATCAGATAGATAGATCGTATAATATTCACCTATGTGATTTTTCTCTTCGCATCTCTTTTATGTGCTTCGTAGCACACAGTTTTCATTTCACATATGTATGTATATACACATATAAATATAATATATATAAGTAATCAACTATCAGTTTAGCATAGTATATCTATATCAGCGTATATTTATACTTCTTATAAGAAAACTATCATGCAGAAGTATAATGATATCCATAAATGACCAGATATTAAGTCCCCTCCTCTATCTACTTATACTATTTTTCCTAATTCGAGAAACCCTCTCAATAATAATAATTTGTTTTCTATATTTAATATATACTATTTAAAATAATAAAAACCTATCAATGAACTATAAGGATACAAATTTTTTATACATCTATAAATAGATGAGGTGTCCCTCTCTTCTCTTCTCTTTCTCTTTCTCTTTCTCTTTCTCTTTCTCTTTCTCTTTCTCTTTCTCTTTCTCTTTCTCTTTCTCTTCTCTAATGATTTAATAAATAGAGATGTAATCTGGAAAGAAATCTGTTTAAATTCTTTTTTGGACTCGAACCAAAATCTTTTGTCTTAGAAGGACAATATTTTACCATTAAACCAAAAGAACATGTGCCCTACTCCTCTTATTTAAAAAGGAGAGAAGTCATATACACTAAAAAGGCCCAATCATTACGAAAATTTTAAGCATCTATATTTTATACCTTAAAGTATTATTCCAATCATAAGGGCGCTTTTTAAATTCTGTTATACCTAATTATAATGTATTAGATAATTATGACAATATTTGTTGGTAAGATATATATTTTGCCCATCTAATAACAGATGATGACCTACTTATAGAAATTACAATAGGATACTTACTGACCTCTGAGCAGAAATTTTGTTACAAGTTCTACCTATCGGAGCAGCCCGATCCCTCTTCCCTATTACCTTTTCCTCTTGGATTGATCTATTCACTCAAAGCAAGTACTATTTTGTAAGGCACTCTTTTTTTTTACTCCTGGAAGAGAGCCAACCTTGTCGTATATTTTAGGAGTGATATTAAAATAGAGAGGATAAAGTAGTTTATTATAAAAACCCCTAGATATTTATTCTTACTAAAAACCAATGTGATTAAAGGTATACAAGAGTATTGAGTATATTTATTAAATAGAAGATAATATTCTAAATCCTTATAAAATACGTCTTGTAAGAGAACCTTTTCTTTTATAGGGCATTAGTTTTAAAAAAATTTTTTTAGAGTTCAGAGGGAATTGAACCCTTATTTATCAAATTTGCAATTTGACTACAGAACCATCCATATACTAAACTCCCTTTTGAGTATCCTATAGATATTATATATATCATGTATATATCACTAAGGGTAACTAACAGTTATTACTAATACAAATATGTTTATTGATGGACTTATAGAGGTCGTAATACTGCTGCTAATAAAAAAAAAAAATAAAAATATCATCTTTCTTAGTTTTTAGTGGAGTAGTTATCTGGAAAATAAATCCCTATTAAAAATGCCCTCCTCCTAAAAAAAAATAATGGGGGTTTATAAACATAGAAACTTACCTTATTAATAGCCGGTAAAAACAAAATAATTATAAATACGATCCACGTTAGCGAGATAATACAAATTACGATAATAAGAAAATACAGCAAAACGACAATTTTAAATAAAAATTTAAAAATCAAAGGCTATCTACAATAAGGATATAAGACCTTATTATAATATATTAGTTCGAAAAGAGTCTTTTCTAACATTTTTCTTGATTATTATAATAAGCAGGTACAGCACCCCGGTACCTGATAGATAAACAGTATATATAGTAGTTATAATGACTACTAAGACCTCAGATAGTCTTTATTAAACCATTTATATCATTTATATAGGATATATTTTAACCAGGGTTAGGTTATATATATGAGTAAAATAGAATATAATCAGGATATCACCACACTTCTAATAAATTAAAATAAACATTAATTCAGTATAAGTGATATACAAATAAATAAAAGGAAACTAGAGGAGGTTGGAAGCATAGAGATGAAATTTTTAGTATGAATTTAATTTGAGTTTTAGTCTTAGTTTAAATATAGTCTATTATTATTATTCAGTAGTGATCTTACTATAGTAATAAGAATATATAGTATATAAACATTTATATCTAGAGTTAAACTTTACTATTTAAGTAGTAACTAGTCTAAAAAGATAGAGTGGAAAGGGGGCTTTATTAAAAAAGTGCCTAAAAAAATACAACATATAGATAACTATGCTATATACACATAAAAAATAAAAAAATATATATTATTAATATAATACATAAGAATGTTAAGCACACGTACAAAAGAATTCTAAAGATCAAGTACTTCCTTTAGATACTAATATACTAGCTTAAGAGATATATCATTTTTAAATAATGGAGGTAAACATTTTACTGAAAGAAACTATTCACTAAATGTGCCCTCTTTATTGTCTGTACTATCAGTGACGTCTAGGAGGATATCTTTATCATAATCCTTTAAATGTATTATTAATATCAAAAATCTAATTAAATATATAAAAATACCCCAAAATTTTAAGACTTTTGAAAAGATTGATAAATAACTTAGAGGTATAGCGCCCTCAGGAAATAATATGATATTCAAGGAAAGTATTTTTTTAACCTTCTTAAATAGGGAAAAAAAAAATAAAAGTCCCCCGACCTAGGACAAACAGGAAAATATTAAATTGTGTTATGTAAAATATATTATGCTTGAAACCGATAAGTTTACAGTATTTAATATTAGATTAGGAAACAATCCAAAGACTATTGTAGGTATTAAAAGTGTTAATAATAACATAAACTCACGCCTATTAATATCAGTAGTTACAGGGTAATATATACTAAATTTCCCATAAGAAATTCTATTATACATTCAAATAGAATAAACAGCTGAAAAGAAAATACCGGTAGCCCCTATAGCACCTATAACAGGGTTCCTTTGAAAGATACCAGCTAAAGATAAGAATTCACCGATCCAGTTTAAAGTTAATGGAGTAGACATATTTGCTAAAGTAAATAAGAAGAACATCAATGTAAACACAGGCATAGTTAGAGCCATACCTCTATAGTAGTTTATAATTCGTGTGTGATATCGGTTATATAATATTCCCCCTACACAAATAAACAATGCTGGACTTACAAAACCATGTGCTAAACTTAATAATAAGGCTCCTTCTATCCCTTGTATAGTATTAGAAAAGATACCTAATACTACTACACTCATGTGAGCAATGGAACTCATTGCTACTATCCCTTTAAGATCTACTTGTCTTATTGTAGCTAATGAAGCATAGATTAAAGTAATAATCGCAATTGTTTGCACTAAAGGTGAAAAATAATGAGTAGCATCAGGAAAAATAGGTAATAATATTCTTAAGTAGCCATATGTAGCTAATTTTAATATAACAGAAGCCAAAATAATACTTCCTCCTAAAGGAGCACTAGAATGTGCTCAACCTAACCATATGTGAAATGGAAATAAAGGAGTTTTAAAAGCGAAGCTAATAAAAAAAGCTAATCACAATCATTTTTGACTATCTAAACTTATTTCTTTTAAAGAAATAAGTTGCATATCTGTAGATCCGTAATTATAATAAATTACCATTATTGCTAGTAACATTCATAGAGAACCAAAAAGAGTGTATAAGAATAGTAAGAAAGAAGCTCTAATTCTAGAATAACCAGCTCCTCATATTCCAATTATTAAGAATAAGGGTATTAATACACTTTCAAAAAAGATGTAGAAAAGTAGTAAATCTAATACTACAAACACACCTATTTGTAATGTTTCTAAGACTAAAAAAGAGATTAAATAATATTTTAATTTATTATTTATATCACCCTCTCCTCAATTAGATAGTATACAAACGGGTGTAATGAAGGCCGTTAACAATACAAAATAAAGAGAAATTCCATCAATACCCACATAAAATTGTAAAACAGGAAGAGAATTCTCAAGATAAGAAAGATTGCTGACCTCATTAAAAAAGGAAAGGGATCCTTGATCTAGAGATGATCAACCAAACCCTTCCACAAATTGATACTGACTAGTACTAGAATCAAATTTAATTCATATAATAATAGCTATAAATAAATTCAAAAGTGAGGCAAATAGTGCTATTTGTTTCATTTTTATTTTATTCGCTTTAATTTCATATTCTCTATGCTGTTTGGCAAAATGTTCAGTCATTTCTATTTCTTTTCAAACACCCCGATCTTCTTCGATAGAAACATCTGTTCTTCGGAGACTTTCCATTTTTTTTTGGAGAAGAGAGCCCTCTCTTCTTAAATCTGCGCCTCTTAAGGATAAATCTCGTACTTCTGTTTCTTTAATAGGAATTAAACATAAACAACCTATTAAAGGTATTATTAGTAATAATGTTATCATTTTACCTACGATTTTTTTAAGTAATCTAAATTTTTAGTTGAAAATTACTAGACTATCTTTATTTTAGATAGTGAGAAATTAATTAAATAATTGAAATAAGTCACTAATGTTGTTTTACCTATTACCTCTAAGAGGTTGACTCTTATTAATTTAATAGGGCCTTTTAATTTTTAGATAACCCTAACGGACAAAAAAACAATTACTAAAATATATCTACATATGTATGCCATTTCACTTTACCTTATGAATAAATATATATTACATTCATTAGCTGGAAAAGAAGAAATGGTAACCGATAAGAGCTTAAATAAGAGGTCATTCAAACTGCCTACCTCTCATTTGTGACATCCGCTTTTTAATCTTTATGACACTTTCCCTTTATACGAGTAATCAGAATCGAACTGATATATTCTACTTGGAAGGTAGGAGTTTTACCATTAAACAATACTCGTTTTACATAATAATTTAAAAATTGGCGAGATTACAAGAAGCCTAACAAAAATGAAGACCCAATTCTTCTCTTCTCTTCTCTCTTCTCTCTTCTCTCTTCTCTCTTCTTCTCTCCTCGTAATTTATTTTCTATCCTAAAAATGATATAGTGTACTTGATTGAGTGACCTCCTCACAGGTAAATAAATATTTTGCTTTTTTTATAAATATAAAGGAACTATGCCCGACCAACTTTTATTCTAATACAGGGTTTACCCGTAAACTTTAAAGGCTTCTTAAAAATATACATGCGACATAGGGTGCCACATTAAAAGTTGTTTATATCTAGACCACCTATGTTTTTATTTTTGACATAAGAGAGTTTATGAGATAAAAATTTTAACTAGGATATATTTTATATGTTTTAATTTCGTATCTGTTTTTAATATCCGTTACTAATCTGTTTTTTAATTCACGTTACTCCGTAGGGCGGTAACTTTTTTATTCGTTTAATTCTTACACACTATATATATCATATAGGGATATATAAATATATACTAGTATTAAACTAAATAAATAGGACGTTGTTTTTTTTGTTTAATTAGCCTAATCAAAAGCCTAAGTCAGTAACACCCTACGAGAGTCGAACTCGTATCTAAATGCTTCGAAGGCAAACGCTGTACCAATTCAGCTAAAGATGCTTTAACATGTAACCTATTTACAGTTACAAAGTCATCCGATAAGGCTTAAATATACGTATCTGATATCCGACCTTACCCTTATAATTAAAGGATTTACGTCATCAATAGAGACGTGACAACAATAACTAATAAGTGTAATCAAAGGCTATACGATGGTGGGTTTTATAATCAAAAGGTCACCATATCTTCTCAAACTCCAAACGTAGGGAATAATACTTGTATGTTAACAGCTCTTCTCCTATCCTAATATCCTAATATCCTAATATCCTAATATCCTAATATCCTAATATCCTAATATCCTAATATCTTCCTACAAAAAAGGGTATAATTTCCTTAAGTTAATGTGTCCTTTAGACATGTTGATATTATCTTGTTGTATAGGGGACAGATAATTTAATGACTGAATATACGAGTAGGGAGACTTGAACTCCCATATCCTTATGAATACCGTAACCTAAATACGACCTGGCTACCAATTTCAGCATACTCGTGATATTTTAATAGTGAATATCAAAGTCTAAGGCCTATAGGGATATAACTCATATAGAGATAAAAGTATAATTATTTTTAACTGTTTTTATATAGTTTACGAGAGTTAAAAAAACACTGAACCTATAACATCAGAGAGCTATAGCCTTTGTGCTAGGACTATGAAGGAGCCAATTTTGATTATTTATTTTTATTATATATTAATTAAGATTTTATTTTATTTTTTTATTATTTATTATTTATATTATATGTACGTATAGATAGTCATAACAAATAGAACACTCTACAAGGCGAGATTACTTCTTCTCTTTTATCTATCTTAGATAGATAAAAAAAAAGGGGGGGGGGGTAAATAGAATAAATACCTAAAGTCTTTCATGTAACCTACGGATTGCGGTCCTCCTATATTGGAGATAAGAGGTATGCGCTCCTCCGACTCCGAGCATAAATATTTTTATATTTATTTGTAAATAAAAAATAAGAATAAAACTAAACTTTAAACTTTAGATAAATGATTGCAATCTACATTGTACAATATAATTTATAAATTAATTATCCCTTTTTTCATTTTTATACTTTTGATCTTCGATTTTTTACTTTTTTTTTTAATATTTATTTATTTTAATATTTGAATTTACAAGTATTCATTAGTAATAAATAATATATAATTTTCTTAATAATATGAAAGTGACAAGAACGGGAAACAAACGTTACGAACAAAGAGATTCGAACTCTTACGGAATATTTCCACTTTTTCTTAAGAAAAGACTGGCTACCAATTTCAGCATGTTCGCTAAAGTAAAACCAACAACAAATTAACAAGTATGTTATTTTCAAATACACGCGGGATCTTTGATCTTTGATCTTTGATCTTTGATCTTTGATCTTTGATCTTTGATCTTTGATCTTTGATCTTTGATCTTTGATCTTTGATCTTTTTTTTAGCTCCGACTCTTATAAAGAGAGATTCATCATTTACTAAGCTTACTATCTTAGTATAAGTCTTCGCCACAGAGTAGAAAAAAATAGAGTTTTACCCTACATTTTTTCTTTTTTTTTTGATTGGATAGAATATAAAAAAGTTCTAGTAGTTATAAGTAATTTATTGTTATTAGTACTATTAAGATATATTAAGAGTTTTATTTTTATTTGATAATAAAATAGTGTAACCTAAAAGGTTTAAAAAAGGGCTATGTCATATCACAGGGGAAAGAAGGTGGGAATACAAGGTAATTGTCGATGTATTGAAAACAAAAATTGTTTAAAGTTTTAATTTATATATTTAAATTTATTGTTTAAGTTAAAACAAATATTTTTCCATAAAGATTACGTTTACTTAATCTGCATAATTGTAAAAGGTGCTATTCTTTAGTCTTTAGAAAAAAAGGAGAGACTGCTTTGCCTTATATAAATAAGAGAAGAGAGAAGAGAGAAGAGAGAAGAGAAGAGAGGAGAGAGGAAAGGGGATAGGAAATAAGAGAAGATAAGAGAAGAAAAGAGAAGAGAAAAAAAGAAAGGATAAGATAAGACTAGAGAATAGATAAAATAAAAATATCAGAACCATCCTTATAGAATCATAAAGGGAATTTAAATCTTTTAAAAAGAAAAACTAATGGCCAACAGGCAGACTTTTGCACTACGTATTTAATCGGATATATTACGCTAAAATAATGAATATTAAAGCGTATAATCATAGAGTAACAGCAATGACAGAACTAAAAATAATAATAAGAATAAAATAAATCCAAAAAATATTAGCACCTTTTCACATCTTTATATAAAACTCTAGAATATATGCAAACATAGACCCTATTCTATTTCTTTTCAATTTATCTAGTGAATAATTACGTTCTGTTAAAAATCTAACGGTTAAAATAATAGTTAGCATTATAAGTAATCATATTATAATTAGATTTAGTTTTAAACTAGAATTCAAAATTATTAATACATCATCCAGTTGAGGTATATCTTCTAAAGGAGAGTTAATAATACAACCAGAACCTGATTCCGTATTCATATTTTTTAGCTCTGTATCCAACCAAGCGGATGCATTATCATTATAGGTATCATGTTCTTTAAGTTTATGCGCTATTCTTTGACGATTAATTCCAGCATCTTCCGTTCTAGTCTTTTCTAAAAGTTCTTTCAACACCTTAGGATCTGAAAAGCCTAAATTAGACTTCGTCTCGACATCCTTTAAAGCAGCTTTTAAGGATCCTTCATCAACAATCACTTTAACCTCGTTGTTTCCCCAGCGACTCATAATAGCATTAATCGTACCTGTTGTACCTGCGTACATACCAGTAGCACTTGCACCAGCTGCTAACGGTATAACTATTTTAGGTGTTATAGCTAAACTTTTCTTAGCTATAGCCGCTTGAGCTATTCTAGCTCCAACTACAAAAGCAGCCCCATTACCAAATTGAGAAGCTAACCAAGTCAAACCGGTAATTTCCACACCTTTAATTGTAACTATAATTTCTTTATCGCTACTATCACAATGAAGAACATTAAAATGTGCATTATATACAAGATATATAAAAAATACAACAATAAAAATTAGAAATACTTCATTTAATAATAAACGAATCATTTTTATCCTTATAGTTTCTGTACAAATAGAGCTAAATAAAAATAAACCATATCACAGTGCATACCCTAACAACAGAAATAGTAACATTGTCATTTTAATTAAACTTTTTTCTCAGAAAAGAATATTAACCCTTCTTTTAAAGGTGTAAAGGAAAGTAAATAAAACATTTTAAGTAATGCCAACTTGTGCTATAGTAGAAAAAACATGACAATTCTGTTTTATGTCTACAGTTGCTTACAGGCTCAATAAATTAATTATATCTATATGTTACAGAAAGTGATAGTAATAAATTAGTAATGCTAAGCTAAAAGACTCACATCTATTTCACAAGCATCCTATTATAGAAATGTTATATTTCTTATTTGGTAATTGGATATAGTACCAATATCTATACATCTAGCTTCTCAATTTTTAATATAAAAATAGACTCTTTACTCTTGTTTCATTTTTTTCTACCTATGAGAGAATAAAAGTCGATTAAAAAAAAAACACTAGTCCGAAGGGCGCACTAAACTTTATAATTAGTTAATTAAAAATGGTTACAAGATGGTTTATATAATAGCATATCCAAACAAAAGTATCTAGGGGACGGTTTCGTGCTTAATATGCTTTCAGCTCTTATCCGATATGTTTGTGGCTACCCAACGGTGCCAGAATATCCCTTAAATGTATCCCCATATCAATAACAGAGATATGAAAAAACTAATCTAATTCAAAGATACTCCAACAATTGGTACACTATAGAAACACAGCCATCTGATCCTTTCGTACTGAGAGGCCAACCCCCTTTTACTTTTTTCCCTCCGGAAGATAGGGACCGTACTGACTCCGAACCTATCTGTTTTTAAGTATTTTTAACTTAATAAGAAAAAAAGGATCTTATCAAATAGGTTTGGACTTTATCTTACTTCTATTATAAATTAGAAAGTTTACTACGTACAGTCTCTGAAGAATACATTAAGCTTATTCCTTAATAATATCTAGCTGATGGGACCAATATTTAAAAATTATGACTCAGAACTAAGTATTTTAAATAGTAAGTATCTCCCAGCTTATAGTAGTATTAGCGACGCAAATCATACTTTTTTTTTGTAACAAAATATTAAAAAACAGAAAAAGGGTAAAATAATAGCCCTTATTATTATTTGTCGATAGCCCTCTCCACAAATAGAACATAAGAGGAGAATATAATTATATCTTATTTTTATCTCTGATCTAAAGATTGTAAGCCTATTCTATAGTAGAAAGAAGGATACATATGCTCCTTCACTAAGGCTTGAACTATAGGTACTTGACTAGTTGGAATTACTATGATATAATTCAGTTTCTCTTTTTCGATTCTATTACGGATACCTAGCTTTTCATTGAGAGCCTTAGATAAATATTCTACTTCTAGTTTTGTATAGGAATTTGTATATAATCTAATAACTTTCTTAACTGTATTATAATTACCATCACCCATAATAAAGAAAGCTAAAGAAACAGGAGTTAAAAAATCTATTATGTTTAAAGGTATTATTTTTTTATATTTATTATCAATAAGTTTATAAAAAATATTATGATAATAGGTCAATAAAGGTAAATTAACAGTTCGAACTATGATTCTACCCTAGTATTTAGAACCTTCACCACTTTGAAATTCAGAGAATCTAAAACCCTTTTTATTAACCCAAAATATAAACAGACCGTAAATATGCCCTTCGGAGAGCCAATAAAACATATCGAACAGCAAAGGTAATAGTTAAAAGAGCGTGACTATTTGGACCTCTTCCTCTTTTTTCTAAATGCCCATCTCCCAATATAATACCTATTAATGCTTCTTCTAAAAACCCATTTAATTTAGGTAATTTTCTTGACTCCATTTTTTTAATTTTCTCTCCTGGATCTGTTAGTTGTAAGTTATGATCCAAATTTTTCATTACTATTACTTAGTTTTTGTTACTTAAGCTCTAATTTAAGAGCAGCCTCGTTCGTTCCCAAACTCTCTTCTATTATAAAAAAGCCCAAGAAGTGAAAGAGTAAAAGAAAAATATAAGGCAAAATTTAATATATGATGAAAGTGTTCCATACGTCGTACTAAACCCAACTCACGTACCCTTTTAATCGGCGAACAGCCGAACCCTTCCGAGACCCTGCACCCGGAGGATAGGATGAGTCGACATCGAGGTGCCGAGCCGCGGGGACAATATGAACTCTCGCCCGCGACAAGCCTGTTCAAATTTTGTTATTATTAACTAAAGACTTTTTATTCTTTACTTCCTTATTTCACAATAAGGTTCAGACTATGTTATCGTTAAATCTATTATATTTCAGTCTATATATATTATATATTAGTTATTATTTGTTCTCTTTGCTGCTCTTTTTACAAAGAAAAGCATCAATATTATCTTCCCACCTTATCTAAAATAAGTAGCGCGGGTACACGACCCCTGGCCGCTCCCCTGGAAAACGACAAGGGGAATAAACAAGGGGGGAATCGTAGTATTGTTCTTGTTCAGCTAAAAATTAGATAGTCAGTTAGTGTTTAATAAGGTTAACGACGATACGGAAACCATGGTAAGTTTTATTTAATTATACCTATGTTATATAATGAATAAAATATGAATTAAACCTAATCCTTTTACTATAAAAAAATGTTAAGGAAGCTTATAAATCATTTCAGGTAGGAGGTAAGGATCCACCAATTTTCTAAATTTTCCATAACTAGAAGAATGGATAACAATTATTTTTTTACCTTTATTAGAGCGAACTTCACACAAAAGATTAAATTTCTCTGAAAGGTCTTTACACATATTAGATACTTCTATATCTGTAAAACTGTGTGTATTCAATACTATACTCTTATTTTTAGAGTTTTTATTGTAATCTAATTTACCACCATCATCCATAAATCAATAAGATAAACCTCTAGGAGTCAGAAAATTTTTAATTAAATCTTTCGCAATACTTTTTTTTGGACCTCTTAAGAGGTCAGTAGAATTGATCTTCAGACTCTCTTTATTCAATAACTCTTGCTTTCCTGGCAGCTCTATAGCTGATAAGAAAAATAAATCAGCTAAAGGAATAAAAGCTACGTGACTAATAGTTTGAAAACCTCAATTAACTACAGTATTTCCAGCAGGACTTTTTCGAACCTTTTTATGCGGATTAGATAAAACTCATAGATCGAAAATAGCGTAAACATGATCTACATAAGCTTTATTTTTATCGCTTCATTCAAATTTAAGTCTAAAAGTTTTACCGTTTTTTTGACCCTGTAAGCTAGCATCTCCTAACATTAATCCTATAGCTACTTCTAATTGAATAGCATCAAGGGATATCAAAGAATCTTTATATGCTTTCAACAATTTACTATTAGGATTTAATCCTATTACTTGCGATTTCTGAATTAACATTTTGTATAAAAATAATATCCTTAAGATCCGAGAAAAAAATATTTTAACATATGTGTGTTATATATTAATCATATGAGAATATAGACGAATTAACGCTGGGCGCTAGTTGAAAGATTATTGTTTACATTACTCACTTTCTAGTCGTTAAGCGTTCAAACCTTCAATAGCTTATGTAAAGGTAAGCTTCGCAACAAGTTGACTTCTAGACGGCCACAAAAACTTGTAAACATACAAGAGAGCAGCCGACGATTCTTTTTTTTTCTTTATGAAAAGAGATCAAAGAAGTTTTTCTCATTATTCACCCAGTTTTTTTTTATTTAAGGATAAAATAAAGGGACTACAGTCCATCCCTAGCGTCATTATTTAAAATATAGATGAATCTATATTTTAATGGACTATATCATTATGATGTTTCACATATACCTCGCATAGTCTCTGAGGCCTATTGCAAATTACAATGTGCCTGCAGGTTTTCTATTGTTTCATATCAATATTAAATAATTATTTAATAGATCTTTAAGGTCTTCCTGCATATAGAGGTATTCACAATACTAAAAGACACTTTTACTCATATGTGGTTTGAAATAGGGATACTTTTAATAAGGAGGTCACGCAGTAAATTATAAAAATACTATCCAATAGAAAGATATTTTAGTAAAGGGAGTGTGGGGGTTAATAATTTTATTAACCCTTTTTTTTATCTTTCAAAGAGTGAAATCAACTACTCCTTGAAAGAATAATAAGAAGAATATTTACGAGAGCAGAAAAAAGGTTTTCTCTTTTTTTTTTTGAGATAGGATGCGAGAAGTGTAGAAAACTCATTTGTTTGTATAGATATAATACCCCGCCCGCCCTAAGGATCCTAAGGGCGAGCGGAGGTATTCAAAAAAACAACGTTATTCGTTTTCAAGATCTTTATTGCTAAAGATATATTTGTTTTGCACAATTTCATTGGTAATCACAGCTCCAGGAATGACAATAGAGCTTATTTTTAAGTCCTTAGAGCATTCTGTTATAGAATAGTATTTTTGTATAAATAATTTATCGGTAGTATAAACAAAAACTGCCTTTTTTCTACCACTATTTATCTTCATTAAGAGTTTAGAGTCGGCACTATGTTTAGATCCCTTTCTATGAGATGTTAAACCCTTTTTAGCTAAACTCATTTTAGCCCTAGTTTCAATACTCAATTTATGTCCTCTGTTACTTCCTGCTAAGACTAAAATATTATAGTCTGGTTTTAATTTATTAATATATAATAGTTCCAGTTTTTTTAATTCTATAGCTTCTGATTCATTTTCATGTATATCTATACTTTCTAATATAATAAACTCAAAAGATAAATAACCATATTTAAGTAGTGCTTTATATATAATACTTTCTCCTCTTTTTAATTCTCTCTGTAACCGTTCTATATTAGAATACTCTAAAAACCTGCGTCGTAAATCAGAGGAAGAACCGATATAGGTCTTACCATTTATTGTATTTTTTCACATATATACACCTTTTTTATTTCTAAGTTTTGCTGCTACAGTTCTTAAAGAAATTTCAGATAATTTAAATGTTAAATTATTAGGCATGCTATCTCTTCTCATAATCCTCTTCTTATTCTTATAAAAAAATATATTATTTTTAGTTTTAGTTTAATTATTCTAAAACTAGAATATATTACCAAATCGGATTCTATACTAAAAATATGTTATCTATAAAATAGTAATTCTACAAATATTTAGTTATAACTTTTATCTATTTATCGACGGCTATTCCATAATATACCGCCGGGTCATTATGCCCTACTTACGTATCTGATTGACTTATAGGTCACTCAGTTAAGCTTGCTTTAGCCATTACACCTTCTTAACCCTACATGGTCAATCGGTTTCCATCCGATTTTAGCAAACCTTTAAAAATAGTTTTGAACTTTATCTAATAAGTTCAATAAATAAGATCTTATTACCAATTATTTATAAATAAGCAATACTGCTCAAATATCTTATTGATAAGATAGTCCTATATAAATAAACCTATACTTAGGATATCTTTGATACTCTATTAAAGACGTCCGCCCCAGACAAACTGCCAAGTTATCACATATCCCTTACTGACACTCTTACTGTTATAATTTTGACATTATATACAAATATTAAGATTAAAAATCAGAATATTTTTTCAGGAGAAAAAACAATTAAGTTTAACTCCGATATCTAAACTTAAAATTATAAGGCTTTACACCCTATAAATATAAAGATTACTAACCTTTCCCATACTCCTTTTTCATATCTTAATCCTTTCAGATTTTAATATAAAAATTAAAGCATATCTAAGAAAGTTTTCTTTAAATTCAAGCGAATTAGAGGTTATTCACCGAATCTTAATTCTATAAGTGTTGTGGGGTTAATATTTAATCAATACTAGTTAAGGTCTTTCACTTTTGTCATGTCGACTACCTTATATTGCTACATCTAGATTAAGAAAACATGATAACAACTTACAGTAGAAGCTGCATAGGGTCTTCCCGTCTACCCGGAGGCAAACCGCATCTGCACGGCTAATTCAATTTCACTGAGATGCTTGTAGAGACAGTGGGCCCATCGTTACTTTATTCATGCAGGACCGTATTTAGCGGACAATAAATTTTGCTACCTTAGGCAAAAATCGCACCCTAGCTTAAATAAACTAAAGCAATTTAATTCCTGTATCCATTTTGTCATACAAAAATTATGTATAACATATATACAATTATATTTTTAAATAACTAACTTAACTATAGTTTTTATATATCAATTACTTCATCTAATTCAGGGTTATTCATTTCATTAAAATAAGCCTCTTTATCATCAATTATTCTCAAAACTTCTTCTAATGTTCGTTTTCTATTATTACCTTTACCGCTGTAGCTATAAGCCCTTTTAACTAATTCTTTGCTCAGCAAAGAAGGTTCTTATCTAAATGTTCCTTTTTCTCCATGGCTAAAACGATATGTTCAAAAGTTAAAAATTCATTTGTCTTACAAGAAAAAGGAAAAACATAGGTATGAATATAAGGTATAACATATTTTATTATATTCTTTATACTTTTTAACTCATAAGTTCAAACTAGTGGAGAGCCATATTTAGGGTGTAAAGTTCCTTTACCTTCAGATAATACTCAAAAACTTTGGAGAAGCTCTATACCATTGACATGTTGATACACACCAAAATAAGGAACTAAAGATACACCATAAGGGTGTTTTGCTGATACTGAAATTCCTATACTTAAACATCCTTCACCTTCGAAAAATCCAGCTAAAAATGATAAATAATTCGGTTGAGTAATTTTTATATTTATATCCTGAGGTATTTGAGTATATTGTGCTAATTTATTTAATTTGTTTGTAGTTGGTGTATTTAAGTTTTTCATTTTTTTGTTTTTATTCCTTTAGGAACCATGAAGAGATGGATATTATTTAAAATATATTAGAATTTAAATTAACCCTTTATTTATTTCCTATATTAAGTTTTATTATAAAAAACTACAATAGAAGGTAGTCTACAGGCTATAAAAATAGCAGTGACTAATATAGTAGGGTAACTCTGTGGAATATATTATCGTATATTAACTATTAATTATTTAAAATAAGTAAATATGACGCTTAACGAATATTCTCTGAGGCTTAAAAGCCTGCTGATTAGCATGATAATTTAATTTGTTTTTCCTTTTTTGGGCCCCGTTGTATTTAAAGGATACAAGAAGTATAAATTATTTATATTGTATATATATTAAATACAATAAATACTTTTCAGCATATTATTAAGTTTTATAAGGACCCTATTCAGGTTCGATCCTTATAGTTAAGACCGCCATTGACCAGACTTTCAGTCAGCAAATATAACTCGCCTTCTTTATATTAATGGCATTGGGCAAAATTCGACACCTATACAAATAATTTAATCATAGCAGGTGTCTGTGTTTTAAGTAAACAGTCGGGGGCCCCGATTCTGTGTCACCACCTTCATCTATACTGCCCATGCATAATCTCCTATAACTAAGTTATAAAACATTAAACATCAGTTTCGAGACTAAAATGGCTCCTCATGTCGTCAAACTTATGAGGATATTTTGCCGAGTTCCTTTACAAGCATTATCTCTACGCCTTAGTATTCTCTACCTACGAACCTGTGTCGGTTTAGGGTACGGTACTTAGCATGTTTTTTCCAGATCCTAGAATTCATAGAATTATCCTATGTACTATAGGACTTTATCACACAATACTCATCAGCCAAAACATTGGTCTTGTACCTTAGAGGCCGATTTAAAGTTAAGAGGTTTAACCTTGCTTAACAACCCTTTCGTATTCGGCGAGAAGTATTATCTTCTTTTTACGTTACTCATGTCAGCATTATCTCTTCAGTTGCGTCAAAACAATGAAACACTGTTTATCTCTCGCTCTGAATGTTCCACTACCTATTTTATATCTCTCTATTAATAAATAATTAAGGTATATAAAATAACACGGTATCGGTAACCGTTTTAAGACCCGTTAAATTTTCGGCGCGTTTCTCCAATATTAGACTACTACGTTGTTACACGATCTTTAAAAGTAGCGACTACCAGGCTAACTTTATAGTTGTATCCAGAGAAAAACTTCCTTAATTTCACTTAAACGGTTTTGGGGAACCTTAAACACGTGCTCACGACTGTTTTCGTTTTGACTATCCACCTTATCATGAATAGTCTGACTATCAATAAACAATTTATGTAATTCCGAGGTTAACTTCCAAAGGTAGGATTTCAAGGCCCCCCAATTTTACTTTCGTATGGAATCCAACGTGCTGTACCTCCATAAATCTATATATTGATGTGATACTTAAATATCTTTCGTGGAAAACCAGCTATCACCAATTAAGATTGGTCTTTCCAATTAATTATACTATAATTTTCACTATAGATTAGATTATACCTTCAACTCTATTCTTACCTTAGATAAGGGGGAATATAATTTATAAATATATAAACAAATTAAAACTAAAAATTTCATTATGTATTTACTCTTTAGCATGCTCATCGGTTTTATTTAATCACCGCTCAAGATAAGCCTCTGTTCTTTCTAAAAAAAAAAAAAAAAGAGTGTTTTCTGTTTTTACCCTGATTATTCATGTTGTAAGCTAAATCTACTATCTTTTTAAGGGTTTTATTATCTTTATATCCTTCATGTTTAATTATTTCACATACTTTAATCATTATATCAAAATGAAAATACTTTTCAGTATTAAAGGTTTCATTTTTAAAGAGAGGATAAATATTTGTAAGTATAGAATCAATGTTCTCTACTTGGAATCTAGCAGCGGCCGAAGGTAGCCTATATATTGTTCCACAGTTTAAAAAGATTTTTAACTCTTCTAATACGGATACACTAGCCAAATCTTGAATCACTGTAAAATTTACAACTATTCTTTTTCTGGAGTAGTGGAAAGAAATATTAAAACTACCATCTCCATCTATTAACCCTATGATAAAATCTAAAGATATTTTAGATATTAAGGAATTAGAGTTAAAAGCTTTTTCAATAGCATCTAGTCTATCTTTTATATCTATTTTTAAACTCTTTGCCTCTATTTGTGATAATGACAATTTTCCGGTTATAGAGTTAATTAATTCTATTTTAGATTTAGTACTTCGTAAAGTATCCTTATTCATAAAGTAGCTAAGCTCTAATATTAAGAGAGTACCATAAAGAGTCAAATGTGCGTTATTTTTCATCATTAATACTACTTCCTTAAATATTAGATAGGATTTATATTTACCTCCTCTAACTTTATATGTATTAAAAAAAGGAAGTATAACATTGAATATATCATCTATTGATCTAACTATGAAATTAGCGACATTTCGTTCTTCATTTATCTGAATTGTTCCAACACCTAAAAAATTTTGTATCGCTATAAGCATATCTATCTCCTTAAGACTTTGAGTTAATGTAAAAACAGGCCTAGGTCTTATAGGTATACCATGCACTCTTTTTTCAAAGATAATAGAAAATGATCCATCTGATTGAGTGAATCCGCTAACTCATCCTTGAGTAATTTTATAATTTCTTTTCATACTTATATTTATTTCTATATAATAATTTGTTTTAATCTTCAATTCTAACCCACTCTTTACCTTCTCAAATACTTACGACCTCGGGCCTGATTATATGGGGTTTGAGTTTATTGGATTATACATTGATCTCGATGTCATATTTATATTAACTTTGTATATTCGTAACTATGTATCTAAATAATTGTTTATCCTCTAAATTATCTTACTTTCCTGTAGAGTCAAAAGATCTCCGGGATATTGAAAAGGAGAGACCTCCTCAAATAAGTAAAGTAAAGTAAACCAACAAAAGTTATAGTTTTATACTCTTGATTCTTATGCTTATCATAGTAAGCTGAAACATTAGAGTGCCAGCGTGTTACGCATATGTTATACGTATCATCTTTCGAATCAATCGTTACAGGGTCTTACCGTACTAAATATTAAATATAATATTAAAATACTTGTAAGTATTTTTACAAATAGTGTTTCATGATTGGTAAGACTTCCCACGGTATTACCGTAAATAATTACTAATAATTATTTTTAGGCTTCACCGTTGTGAGCTGGTTCTGTTTTAAATAAAAGTAGTCACCTACTAGTGCGGCAAAAGTTTACCGCTTACCACAGTTCATCGGAGAATTTTGCAACATTCACCCGTTCGGTCCATTATAACCTGACCATGGCAAGATCAATTGGCTTCGGGTCTAATAAGAGTAACTAATCCCGGTTCTATTTTTCTATACTGAAAAAAATATAAAATATATTTTTGTATAATAAAAATGAAGCAGTCGCTTTCGCTAGGGGTTTTAACCTTGCTACTTCTATTAACTTGCTGACCCAATTGGGATAGGTAGGCCCTCTCAAGCTTTCCCCCCCTAAGAACCGTACGTGCGATTTTCACCGCATACGGCTCAAGCTTCCAATCGGGGACTAGAATCTGCGGATTCTATCCTTGGCTGATGAATTTCATATATTTTATTGGCTTATGTTTTCAAACCCTTTTTTGCCTCATCTTTTCCTCTTGAGTTTTTTTTTCCTCTTGGGTATGAGTTTAGCCTATATACATAAGCAAATATCATTATTTATTTCATTTTTAGCCCATACAACTTCTTCTTGAAGACGTCTAATTTTGAATTGTCTATGGTTTTTATTCCTATAAATAAATCTAAAATTTATATCAATACTCTGATTGTACGGTGGTCACCAAACTCAAGTGGGCACCCTTTTAGGTGAGATCAGAACTGTTGCAAGCTTATTGCAAGAGCTGTATCCTATGAAAGACCTTCTTCCGGTCTGACCATTCGCTTTTTGAGTTCTCTTCTACCCCCTATTCATTTACACAAACTTCCGATCCTTTATTAAGGAGCTTTATATTGTGCCACTAATAATTAATAGTTGTTGGATAAGGTAATCGCTTCTATTTAATACTAGAGAATAAGGGGCTTACCAAGTTCCGTGCATTACACTGTTTAATATCATATCCGACATTTGTGTCTGAGTGAGCAGAGGTTCATACTTTACCTCGGTAGTTATGTGGGTCAATAAGGAATTGCCAGCATAAGAAACAACCTTCCACTACTTTTTCAATACGGACAGAGTCTGTATAGAAATATCTTTACGAGGCCTCAGATGTATGTTCACTTTCGTTAACCACGCCCAATATTTTCCCTAGCACTTTCGTTACATTGTCCCTCGAGCTTCACACCCGGCGATTACTCACCACGCATGTCGAGGTAGGGATAGCTCATTGACCAGAGCTAATGGAATTTCACCATATTGTAATACACGACTTCTTGTCGCACTTATGCAAAAGGTACGCCGTCATTCATATCTAACTACTTAGTAGTGATTAAATTCCGACTGCTTATAGAGCTACTAATTCTTATAACTTTGCGGCCTACGGCCTTCTTCCACGACTTTCCTTTACAGTACTCATTCACTATCGCTAAATTTATAATACTTAGCCTTAGAGGATGGTTCCCCTATATTTCCAACAAATTTTCTTTCGTCGTACTATTTTTTCATTAAAAAGAATACCTATCTCCCTTCACTAAAAACACAAATAGCTTAGGGAGAGAAACTATATAATAACATATATTATTATTATATAGCTAATAACACAGACAGGACTTATACCTTCTTTGGTCAGTTTACATAGTATTTTACTATAGTAAACAGGCTATCTCTCTGTATACCAGAAAACATTAGCTTATGTATTATAATGACATAAATTAGAATTGTTACTGATTCTTTTTAAATAGGCTAGTCCGATTTCACTCGCCATTACTTTCGGAGTCTCGGTTGATTTCCTTTCCTTTCCCTACTATAATGTTTTACTTCGGGAAGTTTGAATAAAATAAGGTTTCCCTTAGGATCGCTAATATACAAACAAAGATGTTTTATTATCCCATGTTTTGACTAGTATGATTTATTTATAAAAATCCCGCTAGTAGTCATTACAAACCACTTAACTCACATTCATAACTCAATACTAGTCTTAGCTTTTGGTATTAACCTCCTTTTTTTATAAATTTGCTTTGGCATCCTTAATAGCCCCTTTAAATTACTTTTTAATCTGGTGTTGTCCATATAGACACCGATACTTTTATCGGTGTCGTAAAACCATTCTACATAAAGCAAAACCCATTAGGGACTGTCTCACACACTCTCGGTATTAATTCCCTTCATACTAATACTTATAAGGGATATTTACTAATAATTTTTGCTATCTAATAGTAACTTTATCTCGTTTAACATTTATAGAGTATAGAGAGGTTAGAAAATTTATACTTTCATCATTTTATTATTTATTTTATTTATAAATATATAGCGATGACCTACGAAACTTATCATTCATATTAATAAAAATAAGAATCAAAAGGCCAAGATTTTTTTTAATAAGGGGTGGGCATAGAGTATCTTAGAATTTGAGGGCAATTATTATATCCGTCATAGTATATTAAATGTCTGTGTGTCCTCTCTCCTTTTTGAGAGATTAGAAAAAAATGTTGTCTGCTAAAATCTACAATATTAGGGCCCTCTTCTCGATATCTTTTGAGGTAATATTGAATTATTCGGAGTTATTCCTTAATACAGAATATTACTTTGCTACGTAGGGGGTACTGTGCAGTATACCCTTACTATGAAAAAACTTATTTCTTTTTTCGGAGGAGGGCGGTGGAGGAGGGCGGCGGAGTAGGGCAAACTAATTAGCATTAATCAATAAGATTTATATATTTTAATAAAAATAAGGGTAATCTGTTAATAAGTCTCGAAATATCTCAGGATACTTTTGTTGGCCTCTACATACTCTCAATACTAGGGTATCTAATATATACAGATATGTTTCAATATCCTTAATTAAGACGCCCTACCTCCCAGATACTCATAGGTCTTATAGGTGAGGATACCATGAAGCTATTGTTACTGATGGTACTTATTTAAATTATTTAAATATACAAGACTATTACTAATTGAGGAGGTACGCCGCTTTCTTTCTACCTCCGGCCTAAAAAAATCAATTTTATTAAAGAATCTTCGTAAAGTGATTCCTCATTAAATTCATCTTATACTTAAAAACTAAAGGTCCCTACCTTATCTGACTTAAACTCAGACGAACACTCAAACTAAGACGAACACTCAAACTAATACTAAGATTAATAAACCAAAAGAGAGATAAAAATAAAGCAAAAAGGTGTATGAAGAGGGCCCATCATTCTATTTAAAAAAAAGATGCTAAGTATTTTAGCTAAAGGGGTTAAATATTTATAATAGTATTCTTAATACTTAAGACTTATTACTTAACTTAGTAATAAACATTCTTGTTACTTGTTGTAAAGTGAACATAGGTAAAACATACTTAGAAAAAATATATATAAGAACAAGAAGTGTTAAAAATGAAAATGATAGTTGATTTAAAAAGTAAAAAGGTATAAATTGAGGCATAATAAGTAGGAGGAAAGCCGTTAATGGTTATTTTAAGCTTTTCATTTAAAAGCAGCCCCGTAATTGAAAACTTTTAATAGGACAAATAGCAGAGATCTAGAAACTATTTATAATTAAATAAGTATCAAAGTAATAGGGCAAAATTGAATACATATTAATATAGAACCCTACAAAATTTTATTACTAAATATATATATATTTATATATATCAAGAATTGACCTATGCTGGATTTCTAGTATTAAAGGAGGTCAGTATATAACCTCGAAAAAGCAAAAAATAGCAAACACTCTTCTGTTTTTTAAGAGGAAGAGGGCGCACTAAGTGCGCCCTCTATTGCGATAGTGATTACCTCTGACAATTCCATCTGTATTTATCTAAAAACAGAATTAGAAAGGTAATCTAAAATTAATTTTATATTTAGAGGGCGAAGAAAGACTACCACTGAAGTTTTACTATAACTTTTCAATTTACAGGTACTAATACATTACTTATATTTTTTCTTATTAAATTGCAATACCTTAACCTATTCTGGATCCTAGTACAAAACTCCTACTCAGAATCAGACTCAGTATCAGTAGATAGCTCTGCTTTAGTAGAGGAGTACTGCTCTCATGATAGGAAATTTCGGAGGGTAGAGAAGTAATAAATATTAGATGTGGTCATCATTTTTGCCCTACGGAGATATGGTAAGCTTATAGGATGCAAATAATAAGATTAATAAAGTGCTACTCTGACATTCAAAGTTTCTTATGAACCTCATCAATAAACAGAAATAAATAAGAATAATCAAACAACATCCACAAAGTGTCAATAAAGAATAGCAGATTCAAATCCTAGGTGATGGTTATCTGTTAAATGATAGGAAATAATTCTAAAGAATCCTACTAAAATAAATAAAGTACCAACAATAACGTGCAGACCATGCAGACCAGTAGAAGCAAAAAAAACAGTACCGTATACAGAATCTGCCATAGTAAATCCTGCTTGTTTATACTCAACATATTGTAAAGCTGTGAAAAGAACAGCAAAAACAATAGTTAAAAATGTACCTCATATAGCATTTTTTCTATTCCCTTGTATTAAAGCATGATGTGCTCAAGTAATAAAAGCACCACTAGATAATAGTAATACAGTATTAAGTAACGGTATAGCATAAGGATCTAGAGGTGTTATACCCAATGGTGGCCAAGAACTACCTAATTCTATAGTAGGTGCTAAGCTAGAGTGAAAATAAGCTCAGAATATTGATAAGAAGGCCATAACTTCACTTACAATGAATAGTGCAACACCCAATTTAAGACCTTTTACAACCTCAAATGTATGATGACCTAAATAAGTACCTTCTGTTAATATATCTCGGAATCATAGAGTCATACCTCCTGCAGTTAAAAGAAACCCTAATAATAATAGTTCTCCTCCATTTACAAAACCATGCATATAGAGAACAGCTGAAACAGTCATAGTTAATAACGCGAAACTAGTTAAAATAGGTCAAGGTGAGGGTTCTACTAGGTGGTAAGGAAAAGTCTGATAGTCTCTTCTACTTATAGAAATATTCTGCATATTATTTTTAAATATATTTGTATAGTAATTGTAAATTCTGAGACCAATGATAGAATAAGCTTAGAAAATAATATGAGTCGCTTATTATAATAAATAGACTACTTTCTGCTGCAATATTCCTTCCCTACTAATCTTTCTTCTCTCCAAATATAAATAGAAATAAATATAAAGATAAGTGTTTGGTTGCTTAAAGCTATGTAATGAGCCTGCTTACAAAATTTTACACTGTCACTATCTGTTACTATATATAAGTATATAAACCAGATCTCATTAAAAACAACATCTTAAAATAAGTGTTATACAAATAAATATGTATAAAAAGTAACAAAAAACAATGAGCGTTAAGTTTATAATAAGGATATTATTACAAGACTGTTGCTATATTTAGTTAGAAACTATACGGACACGGTGAGATTCGAACTCACGACTTTTCAAGTAATCGTTTTCAAGACGATCGTAATAAACCAGACTCTACCACATGTCCCCTCTCCTGCTAAATCAGAGGTCATAATAAGGTGAATTACTATAGGGCAAAAATAAAAATAGTTACCAAGCTCTATTCAGGATGTAACTGCAATAGCCTAAAATAAATGGGGCAAAGTCTATTTGGCAAATACTATTTAAGAGAGCACTTTTATTACATACTTTAAAAGTATAACAATATACTTATTTACATACTTGCCTAGTTATATATTAGATATTTACAAGATATGAGTATATAACTTTAAAATATATAAGAGGTCACATTTTTCTATCCACGTATACCCTATAGTCTTAAGACGTCTTACCTCCTTTTTTTAACAACAACAAAAAAGAAGTGAGGTCAATCAAAGAGTCGCTCTGCGTAGAAAATATAATAGTTAAAAGTAAACAACCAATTTCTTCAGCCCCAATCCAGATAAAAATAAACTAGCAGCCCTCTAATGATTATTAAAGTAAGTGGTCTATCTTATTAAAAAAAAAGATATAACCTTATTTTAAATGAAATGATCTAAACTATCTTTAACTACCTAAAAAAAAAGATCATAGTGTGGTGGGTAAAAGTGAAAATTGTGATAATAAGATCTAACTCTGTGTGTAATTGTATACCTAATATGATACAGATAATTGTAAGCTAACCTATACAAACAGGGTTGCAGTTTTAGGAGATAAGTTTTGTAATGGTCTACTGGGTAACTAATACCTTATAAAATTAAAAACTATGTGACCAGGCAAGTTAACGGATTAGATAAGACTAATAGGTACTAATGGCTACAAAATTTAATCTTCGAATTCAACCATCGTTCAAGGCCTAGCTCAACACCAACATTAGAGTCTAAAGGACTAACACCACAATAAAACGTCAAGAATAGATGAGAATAGAATAAGTAATATAAAGGGGACCTCTATCCTTTATTAGATAAAGTGTGGTTTGGAGGTTAACTTTATTGCAGATAAGTTTGTTCTACAATGAATTAAGTGCTCCTCTCTCTTCTCTTCTCTTTAAAGAGGAGAGAAGAGATAAGAGAGAAGAGAAGAGAGAAGAGAGAAGGCTAGATATATTATAATATAACTACAATATAAAAATAGGCACTAGAGAATATTTTACACTGACACTCCAAAGGACATCCAAAAGCATGAAAATTTTGATACTATCTGAATATTTCTTCGTGGCAACCCACTAAGTATTAGCAGACTATACAGAAAAAATTTTTAAGGCTGGCGGGATTCGAACCCACATAAGATCCATTATGAGCGAATTGCATTGACCAATTATGCTACAACCTTTATTCCACGCATAATAGTAAGGAATTTAAATAGTACTCGCACTCTCTTTACATCTATTTTTTTTAGATAAGAAAAGAGAAGATAGAGTGGGGACTTCTTAAAAGATGTCCATGGTCCTAACAGGATTATAGAGGTATAAATCCAGCGGGCCTTTTATTAATAATTTTTTTTTTCTTTTTTTTTATACTTTAAGTATATACTTAGAGAACTCACCTTTTTCAACATTGAACAGAAACATAATATATCATAAATATTGGATATATCATTAAACCTATGCGGCCTATCTTACAAAAATAAAGTTGTATTGTTATTACTTTAAATAAATTAGAAAATGATTTTTTTTTTTGTTATTTAAAAGAAGAAAAACAGCTATCTCTTCTCTTATTTTATTATGGAAGCCTAAAAATACAAACTGAGGAGGGCAAAATAATGAGGAGGAACCGAGCAGCCATATAACATAGGGCAGCCATATAACAGCATAAAAAGATTACAAAAAACCAAGTATAGGGTGGATTGGACTTGAACCAATAACGATCGAAAGATCAATTTTTTTACAGAAAACCCCTATTACCAATCAGGCACCACCCTTTATTGAGGTCGTAAGACTATTTCGTTAGTATCGTCTTATGCGTTTATTTAAATTCAACCTTTTTTTCAACTTTGAAAAAAAGTACCATTTAAATGTTATTTTTTTTTTGTGGCAACTATATGCCCCTCTTTTATGTCTATTTTTTTTTTTTTTTTTTTTTTTTTTTCAGTCAGTCATTGGTTTTTAATAAGAGAAGACAGAAGAGAGAGGTCCAAGCTCAGAAAATTTTAGATGTTTTTAAAGTTAACTCTTTACTATTAAGGTATAACTGCTTTTCTGCATAATAGATGTAAACCTCCTAGTAGAGGAATAGTGGTAATTTTTCTCATATTACACCACCGTGTCCTACCACTACCTATAGCTATAATTAATTGTAGGGGCGCAGCCCAGCTTTCTTTTATATATAGTCTAAGGAAAATCCCAAATTACCAAAGAAGAATGCTAACTATCTGGTATACATGTCAAATTATTCAAAAATTCAGCAGAATGTCAATGTATGTGTGTCTATATAGGGAAGGGGGTTATATTTTTTGATTAGAAGTTACAAATTACTTCTTTATACGATGACTAAGCCATACTCTTATGCTAAAAGCACCTTTTTTGTTTTTATCCGTAAATGTGGCAGAGTCTACTAAATTATTTATAGATCTAGATATAGCACCTTTATATGTAGTTTTAACTGTTCTTTTTGGAACTACCCGTTGTCTAGCTAGTCTCCCAGCTATTCTTACTTTTATACCAGTTAATTTACTTGCTATTTGTTGTCTCTTCTCTCCTGAAGACCCTTTTTTGTTTAGGGCCTTAGCCTTTCTTAAAGACATCTGAACGTTAAGGTTAATAGTTGCTTTTGAACCTCTTTTTAAATTTTTAACCTTTGAGATAGAAACTAATTTAGATTTAGATAAATTTAAAATACTCTTTCCAATATTATTTTTAGACTTCGCCAAAAAATTATTACCTCTTAAAGTGTGGTCATATGGAGAACTAACTAAGCTTAACAGTTTGGCTTTTTTCTGTTTTATAGGTCGTACTACCTCTAAGCGCTTATCAGACTCAGACTCAAAGGCTGCTGAGGAGCCTAATCCTACTCCAAATTTAAATGCAGAAAGGGTACTCATTTTTTTTCCTCCTTTTAATACGTAATTTTTATTTTTTGTTTTAGAGTTTAAGTTAGATAAAGATACGGGTATTTTTTTAATTATTTTGTTTTTAATTCTCCCATATGTGAGTTTTCTGGCTTTAACCCCTAGATATTGAGCAAAAATATTGCTATCATGGTATGGGTATTTTAGTTGAACAATTTCTAATTCTACCTGTGTACCTAGTATATCAGATAATAGTTCAATTAAATCGTTTAAATGAGGTCTGAATAGAGAACTTTGTCTACCCACTTTTTTTATTAAAGCCCTCGCCATATGTCCCTTCTCATTAATTAGACCTCTAATTCTTCTTCTTCTTAATGTATTCTCTATATTTTTTTGTACTAGTGCTCTACCAAAAATAGTAGACCTCTGATCAAAGGTAGGGTGCCCTTTTATTTCAGAGTATTCCTTATCTTTAAATGTAGATTCTTTATCTGTTATCACATAAGTCTGAGCATCCTTAGGACCTCTTCATAGGTCAGTATTATAATTTTTTTTTTTCAGAGGAGAGAAGCTCTCCTCTTTTATAGAAGAAAAAGAGGAAGACAGTCTTTTTACTTGTTTACTTATTACCTTTTTTCAGATTCTACTTTCTAAAATATCTCTTGTTAGTTCAGGAAACAAGTTACTGTTCGTTTCTATACGACCTCAAAAGGGATTGGGGATAGAGCCTCCATTATTTACTGTAGGCTCTTTACTTTCACTTTCATTAGAGTATTTAAATACAAACTTATGAGATAATGCGAGTATTCTTCTTAATAAAGGAGATAATTTTCTGTTAGTATATCTCCTGTTATTCGAGGAGTGTAGGCGACTTACGGTTTTTCTTTGATGTGTTCTCTCGCCCTCCGGAGATAAATTAGTTCTCCTCATTCTCAGAGTACCTCTAATTCTATGTCCCCTCAGGACAGGCGCTAATTTTTGACCCTTCGACCTCGGCAGTTTATAATATAATAAATGGATAATAAATTTATCACTTGTAATCGTGAATATAGGTTTACTAATAAAACAAAAAAATTTCTTAAAATAAGATAATAGTAAACTAGATAAGAAAATTTTAGTTGTTTTTTCCAATCTGAGGTCAATATTATTTTGAGGATTAAAATTAAAAACTTCCTGTTTATTTAATATTGAACTATCTGATTTAGATAGGGTTTGAGCTAGCTTGTTTATCATTTTTTTATTTACGATTGCTTATTATTTAGACTAATTTTACTATTCCTAACAGAGGAGTAAAAATTATAAGTTTGTTTCTCTTTTTACTGGCAGATGTCACAACCTTATATATTTACCCTTGATTGCTATCCTATACTCAGTATTAGGCCGACCTCTATTTATATAGAGAATGGATGAGGGAGAGGTTGGTCGACGACCCTTATTCTCCTAATGACATATATTCTGTCTACTCAAACAAGACCTTTGTTCTACATTCACGGTAAGTATCTTAATAATACCTATTGATTTTTATTTTTTACCTTATAATAACTATCATACTTTTTATATATATCCTCTAACTATCTATACTTTAACACTAATCACTTGACTTTCTAAATATCCCCCAATGAGCTGACCTTATAATTTTATATTATTTTTAATATCGTAAGTAAGAGGTGCCCTTCGAAGTATAGTAGAAACAAGCAGAGGAAATAAGGTAAAAATAAAAATAGAGTCATGACAAGTCGTCTTTATCTCTTGCTATTTAGGTTTATTATAATTAAAAGTACGTGACTTATATTAAAATTAGTTGTCTTCTGTCTTCTAAAAAAAAAAAGAATCAAAGAGGGCAAAAAGAAAATTACAAAAGTATGGTTAATATACTAACAGGGCAAAGTAAAATAAAAATATTCTCTACTCCTGTTATTCTTATTCTTATTCTTATTCTTATTCTTATTCTTATTCTTATTCTTATTCTTATTCTTATTCTTATTCTTATTCTTATTCTTATTAAAAAAAAGTCTCCTCTATTATAAAAAAGAAGAGAAGAGAGAGGAGTTTATCTAACTTAAACTATAAAAGCTAGAAAAAGGGAAAATAAGATATAATTATACGATTACCATTTATATATCGCTAAAGGATAACAAGTTACACTAAATGTTCTACGTTCCTTTATTTATCTTATGTTGAAGAGAAGACAGAATAGGGCCTAGTTCCTTTGTACATACAAAGGTATAATGAATATATGGAGAAAATGCATAGTCCCCTACTCCCCTACAAATTAGAGGGCACAGTATCATCCTTATATTAACACGATGACCTCCAAACCAAAAAGAGATCAGTAGCAAATATAGTAAAATTTTTCGATGTCATATTTGATAATTACTATCAGTCAACTACAATCTACTTGAACATAGTTGATAAGTAAGTTTTTTTATAAATTTCTAGTTTTCCGTCGCATTTAATACGGGCGCTAATTTTAATATGTGGCTTAATCACTATAAGGATGTTTTTTTGCAGGAAAGAAGTAAGGCGGTTATGTAGTACACCTCTACTCATACTTAAAACACCCTTTTTTTTTAATAGGATAGGAGAGGTACGCAAATATAGGAGCTAGGCTCCCTTACTAAGTAGTACGTGTAGAACATCTTATTAGGGCACAATAAGATATTATACAATAAAAAGTGACCCCTAGTACTATTACCTTCTTACCTCCCTGATCTAGTCTATATATATTGTTTAGCAAACTTGACGAGCCGAAAAAAGGAGTTGAACCTTCTTTTTACCGTCATGAGTGGTATGTTTTGACCATTTAAACTACTTCAGCTGAATCATTTGCCCTCCGGATACATATTTAACCTTTCTATTACAGGTTTAGGAATTGGTTCCTTTCTTTTTTTACCTTTTAAAATAGGTCAGCCTCCTTCTATATTAACGACCTACTTACAGTGAGGAGATACCCTTTTGACCTTTGAAAAAGAATAAATTTTTTTCTCTCTTATAAGATAGGTGTTTATAGAAGGTGTATAGAACCTTCCCACCCACTATGCCCTATGAACTTAAACCTTTTTTTATAGGACAGGAGAGGATAGAGGTAAGGGGATAGGAGATGAGAGTTGAGAAGATAAAGAAGAGAGGTCAGATTATTTTTGTTACTGCAAGAAAATAGTACTGAACCCTGAAGGCGGAAAATTTTATTTAAGTATGAGTTATAAAATAGTGAGGGGGATGTGAATGAGTGAATACAAATAAACTTAACTATATCTGTCATATGTAAAATAGATTTTATTTATACTATAATAATAATCTGTCTAGTCCTCAAATCTAAAGTATTGAGGATAAAATTTTTAGGTTGCATGACCTCTGTCTTTTTTAATAAGAGAAGTAAAATATTAAACAGCCGAGGTCATAATTAAAAGAACTATATTGGGTCTACCCCTACTATCCGTAGGGCACATAATTAAAAAGAAGGAAAATGTAAGAATTAGATATACCTATAAGACAAATTTTGTAGGTAGTTTATTTGGATATTAGCCTTTTTCTCATCATCTTTAAATAATCGTAAGTTAACAGGTAGATTTTATAATAATTCGTACGATATTTGACCAATGATTCCTCTTTCTCTTATTGGATAGCCTGTTGCCGAGCGGCCTAGAGATAAGAGGGTCAAAACAAAATCTTAATTTTCGGAGAGGGAGAGGTCAGTTAGGTATAAATTATTTTTATCTTATCTCTAAGATTATTTTCATAATTTAGACGATCTTCTCCTTATTAGAGTTTCCCATAAGTATCTAACTTAAGGTATTTCCAATACCTCATTTATGAGTGTTCTTCTCTTCTTAAAAAAAAATAAATGGTGAAGTGTGCTGAAATTAGCTTACTACTGCCAGTTTAAACTACTGAATCTTAATCTAAACATTCTTAGGCCAGTCATAGGAGTTACATTTCAAAATATTTCTAGTCGTGCGAGATATAATTCAACAAACATTAGTGTTAGATATTTAAACTTTCCTTTTTAGATGTGAACGCCCTCCATCCTCTCCGCAGGGCAAAATAATTAGTTATTAAACACATTGCTTTCTGGCCACTATCTATCGAGATTTACTATAAAGTCTACCAAATAGACCTCAGACATAGTATTTTTATCAGGGAGATTGAAAAGAACGATAGATTATGAGAGAGGAGGTAAGCCAAAAGTGGAGATTCTTTGACTGTTTTAGTGCGCAAATATTAAGGCTGAAGTATAAAGATAAGATTAGGAATCAGTATAGTGGCAAATATAAACTTGTCTGTACATATAATATCACCAGGTAATATTATTATCCCTTTATAATACTGATAAATATATCTCTTATATTAAACGAGGAGAGTCAGAGTAAGTCAGAGGAGGGCAAGTAACTCTAAAAAAAGGCAGCAATACTAGTATAACCTATGAGGATATATAGTATTTAACGACCTCCGGAGACGACCTATACCCAGTCTTATCTTATAAAAAAAAAAGCTGAGCAGAAAGAAGGTGATCCATAAAATTGTTAGGCCCTCCTTCCTCGCTCTTCCTGTACCTTGACCTCTCCCTCCCCACAGTTCCCTTTAATTCAGGTAAGGGGAGAAATAGAATATATTTATAATTCTCTGTTATATTGCCACGGATTTATCCGCTCTACTTGCCTTTACGTAAGCACTAATATCATTTTTACTCTTAATGATATTTGACTGAAATGACAATAGGTATGACTGAATTTAACCTTGAACCTTAACTAAATTTATATTCGTTCCTTTTACGGAGAGCACATTAGAAAATTTTTCTCATTATTAAATTATGAGGTAGGCACAAGGGTAGGTGCCCGGCGACCCGTTATGAAGGTCGTCCCACAAATATAATATAGGTCAACAGCTATAATATAAAAGATTTTAAACTATTGAATATGTACTGGTAAATGACTGATAAATTTCAGTGTTAGGTATCTTAACTCTTATTTATAAAAACCCGAGGTCGTAATATATTGGAAATAAAATAAAAATATGATTATATAAAACGCCCTTCCTCCTATTTATAAGGGAAAGACATTTCATCTCCCGAATACCCCTCACCCCTTTTTGGACCTCCACCCCTTTTTGCCCTCAATGAGGGCAGAGGTAATAAAAGGAGAGAAGAGAGAAGAGAAGGCTGCTTTGCCTCTTCCTTAACAATGACCGGAAGAAGAGGAGAGAAGAAAAAAAAAGTAAAGTAGAAAAGAGGAAGAGGACTAGGAAGCCCTTTAGCTAGCTAAAAACTTAAAAGTTTGGTTATGCTTTTTCCTTATAGTGTAATACTAATATCTCAAAGGAACAAAGGAACAAAGGAACAAAAATAAGTGATAACAGGGTAAAATTCCAGATTCGAACTGGGATCTAGCGTCGCCACAGGACGTAGTTTTGCCAATTAAACTAATTCTACCTTCTATATAAGATATATAATCACTACTACATATATCTTTTATCATATTATATGATATAATTTATTGTTATTCAGCAAAATAAAAAGGATAATAATACAGATTAGAGTTAATCATTTAAAAAAATCCTGAAATACAAACCTCTTCTTATTAAAGAAAAAACCTCTCTCTCCTAACTCTCCTAACTCTCCTAACTCTCTTAACTCTCCTAACTCTCCTAACTCTCCTGACTCTCCTAACTCTCCTAACTCTCCTAATTAAAAAAAACTTCCAAACCTTCTAATTATAACCCGAAGAACCTAAAAGGTCTAAGGGTAATAGGGCCTAAGGCCCTTATAATTAGGTGGTAGAAGGAGGATTTATAATAAGAGCTAATAGTGCTTATTTAAGAGGACATCCTATATGAGTCTTTAGTATATATATACTAAATATATAGGGCTTATACCTGAATTCGTTTATAAAAAAATTATAGCTATCATTAGACATCATAAAAATCTTTTACCTAGACGGTCAGTAATGACCTCTAATGGCACCTGTTTCTTTGAAACTACTCATCCATAGTAGTAGCAATAGTAAAAAAAAATTTTTTTATGTTATAGGTCAGAGGTCACAGGTCATAGGTCATAGGTCATAGGTCACATGTCATAGGTAAGAGGTCACAGGTGAATAGGTAAGAGGTAAGAGATAAGAAGTAAAAAAAAATTTTTTTTTTGAGTTTTGAGTTTTGAGTTTTGAGTTTTGAGTTTTGAGTTTTGAGTTTTGAGTTTTGAGTTTTGAGTTTTGAGTTTTGAGTTTTGAGTTTTGAGTTTTGAGTTTTGAGTTTTGAGTTTTGAGTTTTGAGT
>Ga0193753_10000081_pt1 | contig 90318 bp, 154 predicted proteins | sample H1c2metaG_FD_144925 | JGI IMG/M metagenome (GOLD analysis project Ga0193753, IMG submission 144925) | Soil microbial communities from a riparian zone of the East river system, Colorado, United States - H1c2 | ecosystem: Environmental > Terrestrial > Soil > Riparian zone | place: USA: East...
ACACGCGACGGCCGCCGACGGGTCTGGGGATCTGTGACCTGCGGCGATGTCATGGTGGTCTAGACCGTGGCTTCCAAGACCAGCCTTCATTTGCCTCATCTATGCAGGTCAAAGGCTTGTAGCCTACACGCCGCGATTGGTAGACTCATGGCATGTCGACTCACACCTGCACGGTCTGCGGCGGTCCGCTGCCGACGATGCACCGGTCGGACCGCCGACAGTGCTCGCGGTCCTGTGAGGCAAAGGCGTACCGGACTCGGCGCAGGGAACGGGCTGCCGTAGATCCGATTCCCGCCGAGATGCGCCGACGGCCCCGCTGGGTGCGCTGGGACGGTCGGAAGATCCCCCTTCGCACCGACGCCCGGTTCGCTTCGGTCACGGATCCGTCCTCGTGGTCTGACTATGCGACAGCTTCACGGAGCACGATCGGAAGCGGCGTTGGCTACGTCCTGACGGTGGCCGACGACATCGTGTGCATCGACTTGGACCACGTCATCTCAGACGAAGGCGTGCTGGCCGGCTGGGCAGCCGAATTGCTCGCTCAACTGCCGGAGACCTTCATCGAACTGAGCCAGTCCGGAACCGGCCTGCACGTCTGGGGCCGCGGCGGTCTGGCCCAGGGGCGCCGGGTGGCAATGCCTGAGGGCACGGGTCTTGAGGTGTACGGGGACCGCCGGTACATCGCGATGACCGGCCAGGTATGGCGTGATGCTCCGAGTGTTCTTGCTGATCTGTCCGGAGTGCTTCCAGCCCTGACGTAGCTGTCGTGAGGGGGTGTTGGCCATGGCAGGCCGAGGCCCTCAACCGAAAGACCCATCGCGCCGTGCGCGAGGCAATAGGGACCCGGTCGCCCAGACGGTTCTGCGCTTCGAGCAGGCGGAAGCCCCGGAGTTGCCGACCCTCCAGGTGATGAAGGACGGCGACCTCGTCGAGCACACTTGGCCGGCGCGCACGCTGGACTGGTGGGAGATGTGGAAGGCATCCCCGCAGGCTGAGCACTTCTCGTCGACTGACTGGGATTTCCTCCTCGACACGGCTGTAGTCCATGCCCGGCACTGGTCCGGCGATGGGGCGGCAGCAGGCGAGCTACGGCTACGGGTCGCGAAGTTCGGGGCTACTCCTGAGGACCGGGCTCGTCTGCGCATGCAGTTCGCGCAGGCGGATGAGGCTGACGGCAGGCGCCCTGAGGGCGGCCGGTCGGCCCGGGAGCGCCGCGGCACCTTGCACGCGCTGCCGGATCCGAAGGCGACGGACGGCTGATGCCATGGATCCCGCCTGAGCCGGGCGCCGTTCCGACGCTGGGTTACGGGGTCATCGACTGGATCTCGGAAATGCTGGCGGCCCCGGACCGCGGTGAGTACGAACCCTTCCTGCTGTATCCGGAGCAGGAGGATTTCGTCCTCCGCTACTACGAACTGAATCCGCGTACAGGCAAGCGGCGTTTCCGCCGCGGTGTCATCAGCCGGCCGCGCGGGTGGGGGAAGAGCCCGTTCCTTGCCGCGCTGGCGATCGTCGAGGCCCTTGGCCCTGTAGTGCCGGACGGTTGGGATGCCGAGGGGCAGCCGGTGGGCAAGCCTTGGTCGGAGGTGCGGACGCCGCTGGTGCAGATCGCGGCGGTGTCGGAGACGCAGACGAAGAACACCTGGACGCCGCTGCTGGAGATGCTTCAGGGGCCGGTGATCGACGAGTACCCGGGCCTGGAGCCGCTGGACACTTTCGTGAACCTGCCGCGCGGCCGTATCGAGCCGATCACGTCGTCGGCGCGGACGGTGAAAGGCAACAAGCCGGTCTTCGCGGTGCTGGACCAGACTGAGGAGTGGGTCAGGTCGAACCGGGGGAACCGGCTGGCGGAGACGATGCGGATCAACGCCGCCAAGATCGGCGGTACGACCATCGAGTCCCCGAACGCCTTCATCCCCGGCGAGGGCAGCGTCGCGGAGGAGTCCGCAGCGTTCTGGGCAAAGATCCGCGAGGGTCGCGCCCGTGACGACGGACTCTTCTACGACCACCGTGAGGCGCCCGCCGAGACGGACATGACGGACCGGCAGTCCCTGATCGCAGGTCTGACCTTCACTTACGGGGATTCGGCGGACCGCAACGGCGGCCACGTCGACCTGGACACGCTGGTGGCGACGATCTGGGATCCGAGCACGGACCCGCAGACGGCCCGCGCCGACTTCCTCAACCAGATCACGCACGCCTCCGACTCGTGGATCACGCAGCCCGAGTGGGCGAGCGTGGCCGCCGCCGACAAGGTTGTGGCCCGCGGCGAGGAGATCGTCCTCGGCTTCGACGGTTCGCGCCGCAGGAACCGCGGGGTCACGGATGCGACGGCCCTGGTGGGTTGCCGCGTCTCGGATGGCCACCTCTTCCTGGTGGGGTGCTGGGAGCAGCCTGACGGGCCCTTCGGGCGGGACTGGCAGGTGCCCACGGTTGAGGTGCTGGCCGCTGTCGAGGACGCGTTCCGTGAGTACCGGGTCGTCGGCATGTACGCCGACCCGGCCCGCTGGGAGTCCCACGTGGCGAAGTGGGAGGCGGATCACGGGAAGCGCATGAAGCTGAAGTCCTCGTTGCAGCATCCGATCGAGTGGTGGATGACCGGCGGCAGGGCGCATCAGATCGTCAGGGCGCTGGAGAAGTTCCGCTCGAGCGTGGTGGACGGGGAGCTGACGCATGACGGAACGAGCGTGATGACCCGGCACATCCTCAACGCCCGCCGGCGTGAGTCCCGCAGCGGCATCCAGATCATGAAGGAGCACCCGGACAGTTCCAAAAAGATCGACGTGGCGGTGGCTGCGGTCCTCGCCTGGCAGTGCCGTGTGGATGCGATGGCCAAGGGCCTTGGCAAGAAGAAGTCCGGACGATCGGGACGGGTGGTGGTGCTGCGATGACCGTCTCGATCCCCGAGCTCCCGCTCCTGCATCTGTCGGACGACGAGCTGGCCTTGATCAACGTTCTGCGCGGGGATCTGGTGCGCGACCGGTGGCTGCTGCAGCTGCGGGACGCATATTTCAACGGCGAGCAGCTGGTCCGCGACCTGGGCATCAGCATTCCGCCACAGCTGAGGAGCCTGCACACGGTCATCGGCTGGCCGCGCGTGGGTGTGGAGTCCCTGGAGGAGCGCCTCGACCTGGAGGCCTTCCGGTGGGCTGATGGTTCGGATTCGTCTGACCTGGCGGAGATCGCCGATGCGAACGACTTGCTGGACGAGTCGAGCCTCGCCCACCTGGATTCGCTGATCTATGGCCGCGAGTACCTGGCGGTCGGTTCAGGGGATTGCGGGACTGATGACTGCCCGCCACTGATCAGCGTCGAGTCGCCGCTGGACATGACACTGCTGTGGGACGCGCGGACCCGGATGGGTACGGCGGCGCTGCGGGAGTGCCAGACGGACAACCTCATCGAGTCCGGTATGGATGACCGGATGCTGGTCCTGTACTTGCCGGAGCAGACGGTGACGGCGGTCCCGACCACGTCGGGCGGCTGGGAGATCGTCGACCGGGACCTTCACAATCTGGGCGTCGTCCCGGTGGTGCGGCTCGCGAACCGCCAGCGCACCAGCGACCGGGTCGGTAAGTCGGAGATTACTCCGGACGTCATGTCCATCACGGACGCGGCCTGCCGGCGCCTGATGGGTATCGAAGTGGCCGCCGAATTTTTCGGCGCCCCGCAGCGCTACATCCTCGGCGCCTCCGAGTCCGCGTTCCAGGATGCGGAGGGCAACGCCAAGTCGGCGTGGGAGACGTACATCGGGCGGATGCTGGCCCTGGAACGGGATGAGGACGGCAACGTCCCGCAGGTGGGCGCATTTCCGGCCCATGACCCGTCCGGCCAGACGAAGATCGTTGACTTGTACGCGCGGATCATGTCGAGCCAGTTCGGGCTGCCGCCGCACATGCTCGGCTACACCACCGACAACCCGGCGAGCGCGGACGCGATCCGCTCGACCGAGGCCAAGCTGGTCAAGCGCTCCGAGCGGCGGATCCGCCGGTTCGGGGCGGGCTGGCAGCAGGCCATGCGCCTTGCCCTTTGGGTGCGGGACGGTGTGCCCCCGGACAAGGCGCGCCGCATCGAGACGGTGTGGCGCAACCCGGCGACGCCGACGGTGGCCGCCCAGGCGGACGCCACGGTGAAGCTGGTGCAGGCGGGCATTCTGCCTGCGGAGTCGGATGTGGTCCTGGAGATGGCGGGCCTCACCGAGGGGCAGCGGCAGCGGGTGCGGGCGGATCGTGTCCGGGCCACGGGCCGGGCGTCGAGTTCGGCCCTGATGGACCGGCTGGAAGCCCTCGGCAGCGAGCCCGCCACCCCCGCTTCCGTCGACGTAGGGACCGGCGATGGCAACGGTCTCGGATGACGGCGCAGTACCCCGTCGGCAGCGTGCCGTGCAGCGAGGACTGACGCGTCTGCTGGTGCGGGACATGCAGAAACTCCGCGCTCTGATCGTCCCATCCAGGCTGCAACAGACGATCCCGGCCTGGATTGCGGCAATGGATGCCTTGATCCGCCAGTACGGCGAGACGTCCGCGTCCCTGGCGGCGGACTTCTTCGATGCGCAGCGGGACGCGGCGGGGGTGCCTGGTTCGTTCACGGTACCGCTGCCGGATGCGCCCCCGCCTGAGCAGGTGGAGGCGTCGCTGCGCTGGGCGTCGAAGGACGTGTGGCCGCGTGACGAGGCGCGCGCCACCCAGGTCCAGTTGCGGCCGGTGGACGAGCGGGTCGCCGCAGCGCAGGCGAAGGCCGAGGAGGTCGCCCAGAAGTTGGTGGCGGACCAGGGGCGGGAAACGGTGCGGCAAGCGGTCCGCGCGGACCGGCAGGCTGTTGGCTATGCCCGCGCTGCCGCCCTCGGGGCGTGCGCCTTCTGCCGTCTGATGGCGTCTCGCGGCATGGTTTACGCCTCGGCCGGAACGGCTGGGCAGGACGCCAACGATCGCTTCCTCGGGGACGGTACAGCGAAGTACCACAACTCGTGTTCGTGCTGCGTCGTTCCCGTTTTCCGTGGCCAGCGCTTCGAGTTGTCCGCGCATGCCGCGGAGTGGGACCGGCTGTACCGGGAGTACGCGGCTCCGTTCCCGGGTGATCAGCTGCGCCGGTTCCGGCAGGCGATTGCCGAGCACGGCTGACGGCCGTGCCTACTGACTGACCCATCGCATGGTCGCCCTGGTGGCGGCCTTTCTCATTTCCACAGCCCCTGGAGGGCCGTTTCGTCATGCCTGAAGAGATCGAGAACACCGAGCTGGCCGAGGTCGACGAGTCCACCGAGGTGGAGGAGGCCGACACCGGTACGGAGGGCGACTCGGAGGAGTCGGCTGACACCGCCCAGGAGGCGGAGAAGCCGAAGCCTGAGGAGCCGTTCGACCGGAAGCGCGCCGAAGCCAAGATCGCCAAGGCCAACTCGGAGGCCAGGAACCTCCGGGAACGGCTGAAGAAGCTGGAGCCAATTGCGGCGGAACTCCAGGCGATCAAGGACGCGGACAAGTCCGAAACCGAACGCCTGGCGGACAAGCTGGCCGCGGCGGAGGAGCGCATCGCTTCGACGCGTCAGCGGCTCGCAAAGAGCACCGTTCAGGCCCTCGCGGGTGCCGCGTTCGCGGATCCCGAGGACGCAGTCGGCGCGCTGGATCTCGACTCGTACATCGACTCTGACGGCGACATCGACGAGGCGGCCATCGAGGCCGACCTCCAGACGCTCTTGGAGCGCAAGCCGCACTGGGCAAAGCCCCAGCCCCAGGAGGGCCCGCGGCGCCCGGCACCGGACCGCACTCAAGCGTCCGGCGCCAACAAGACACGGACCCTCGACCCCGCTGAAGAGTTCGCGGGGTTCCTCCATAAGCAGCTGAAGTAGCTGTCGAAAGAAGGACTCATGGTGGCTACGGCCCCCCTCAAGCTGAGTGATATCAACGCATCACTCCTGCCGCGGACCCTCGCAGGTCCCATCTTCGAGAAGAGCGTCGAGCAGTCGGCGGTGATGGCGCTCGCGCGTCCGGCGCCGCTGGCGATCGACGCGACCACGTCTATCCCGATCCCGATGGACGTGCCGGTCGCCGACTGGGTCGGCCAGGCCAGCCGGAAGCCGCTGTCGAGCGGCGGCGTCAGCATCAAGCAGATGACGGCGAAGAAGGTCGCCGTCCTGATCCCTGTGGCCGAAGAGGTCGCGATGACCAACGCTGGCGGGCTGTACACCCAGCTCCAGCGTGACCTGCCGACCGCGTTCGCGAGGGCTTTCGACCACGCGGCGATCCACGGCCTGACCATGAAGGGTGCGGCCGGGCCGTTCGACGACTACCTCGCGGAGACCACCAACTCGGTGGCGCTCGGCACGGCAGACCAGGCCCATGGCGGCGTCTGGGCGGACTTCGTGAACGGCATGGGCCTGGTCATCAACGATGACTGGGACTACACCGGTACGGTCGCCGACCACCGCCTCAAGCCGCGGCTGCTGCTCGCGACGGACACCACGGGCCGGCCGATCCTGGTCGACACCACGGTGCCGGGGACGCAAATGGCGTCTGCGGGCACGCTGATCGGTGAGCCGCTGGCGTACTCGCGGTCGGTGTCGGGCAAGCAGCGGCGTCAGTCGACTTCGGCGGACACCGGGCTGCGTGCGATCGGCGGTGACTGGTCCCAGGCTGCTTACGGCGTGGGAATGGACATCACGGTACGTATCAGCAAGGAAGCGACATATGTGGACGAGGATGGCGGCGTCCACTCGGCGTTCCAGGAGAACCTCGTCCTCATTCTCGCGGAGGCCTACTACGGCTACGTGCAGGGCGACGCGCAGGCGTTCGTGAAGTACACCGGCACGGCTGGCTCCAGCTCGTGACGGCAGCGGGCGGTGGCCGTCCGATGCAGGTCGTCGCCCGGCTGCACGCTGCTCCGCCCCGGCACAACGCCGGGGCGGAGTGGATGGCCTGGAGCATGTTCCGGGCTCTGGTCGAGCGGGGGCATGAGGTCACGGTGTGGCTGTCCCGCTACGGCGAGGATCACGAACCGTATGAGCTGGACGGCGTGAAGGTCGTGCCGCTGGAGTCGAGACTGGACTTCGCGTCTGCGGTGCGCCGCGGAAGCGTCCTGGTGTCACACCTGGAGAACGTTCCGCCGACGGCGGCCCTGTCGCGAGGCTATGGGAAGCCGTTCGTGGCGATCTGCCACAACACGTTCCTGCCGACGTTCAGGGACATGGCGTCGGGTGGAACAGCCTTGGCGGTCTACAACTCACAGTGGATGGCGAAGGAAGCCGAGCTCCACTTCGTGGATCACCCCAAGTCGGTGCGGCCCGAGGCGTCGATCATTGTGCGGCCCCCGGTGTTCGCCAAGGAGTACGCGACGAAGCCCGGCGACCGCGTGACACTGATCAACACCAACCCCGACAAGGGCGGCCTGCTGTTCCACAAGCTGGCCAAGCGGATGCCGGACACCAAGTTCCTGGTCGTGAAGGGCTCCTACGGAGAGCAGACCGACTACTCGGATCTCCCGAACGTTGAGGAAGTCCAGCACGTGTCAGGGCACGAAATGCGCGAGGCGGTGTACGCGCGAACGCGTCTGCTGCTGATGCCGTCGTTCTACGAGTCGTGGGGACGTGCCGGTGTAGAGGCTCTCGCGTCTGGCATCCCGGTCCTGGCCCACCCCACACCCGGCCTATGCGAATCCCTCGGCGAGGGCGGGATCTTCATCGAACGCCAGGACCTCGACGGCTACGAGGCGGTCATCCGCAAGCTCAAGACGCCAGCCGAGTACCGGCTGGCGTCCAAGCGGGCGAAGGCCCGCAGCGCCGAGCTGGACCCGGCATCCGATCTGGCCGCCTGGTGTGAGGCTGTCGAATCCCTGTAGGAGGCGCTGTGTTCACTGCTCCTACGGCCGAGGATCTCGGCCTCTACCTGGGTCTCGAAGAGATCAGCGGGGAACGTGCGGACCTTCTGATCGCGCAGGCTGTTTCGCTGTGCCTGTCGGTGGTGAAGCCGTTGCCGGACGAGGCGACCGCGGTGGTCCTTTCGGTTGCGGCCCGCGCGTATGTGAATCCGCAGCAGGTGTCCTACGAGACGATCGGCCCGATGTCCGTGCAGCGCCCGTCCGGCTCGGGCGGCCTGTATCTGACGAAGGCGGACAAGGCGGCCCTCAAGGCGCTGGCTGGCCGTGGTGGTGCGTTCACCGTGGATCCGACCCCGGCCACGGCGGACCCGTCGCCGACGTGGCCGATCGACGCCACTCCGGGGCCAGGTCTCGAGTGCGAGCCGGGCTGGGGGTACATCTGATGTCTGCCCCGTACCCGTTCGGGGAGACCGTGCGGATCGTCCGTACCGGCACGTCGCCGGGCCGTGATCCCCGCGGTCAGCCGCTTCCCGGTGTGGACGAGTCGTTCGATCTGCACGGCTGTGTGGTGACCCCGCGGGCGGAGACGCCCGCGGTGGGCGGCGCGCAGCAGCAGGACCGGGACACGGTGATTGTCGGCTGGACCGTGTACGCCTTTGCCGGCCACCCGTTGCGAACCACGGACGGCGCGGTCATCCGTGGGGTCCGGTGTGAGATCACCGGGGAGCCCGGCGACTGGGGTCGCAGCCCCTTCACCGGCCTCCGGGGTCCGCTGCAGTTCGCTGCGGACCGGGTCACGGGGTAGGGCGGGCCTGTTCGACGGCGGCCACGAGTTTCTCCGCGGCGTCGTTGGCGCTGCGGCGGATGGACAAGCTGTGCGGGTCGGACTGTGGCGGCCGGCCGCCGGACAGCAGGCCCTTCGATTCGGTGGCGGGTGTGCTGCCGGGCAGGACGAACTGCATGTAGCCGTGGAACAGGCGTGTGCCAGGCTTGAGCCTGGTGCCGGTCACCTCGGCGGCCCGGATGCGGAACTGCCGCTGCTGCTGGCCGACTTCCTTCTTCGTAATGGTGATCCATTCGCCGTCGAAGTTCACAGATCCCATGACGCCTTTGACGTCCATGCCGCCCCCAGGTGAGTCGAGGTGGTCATGATGCCCGCGAAGTTCAAGATGTCCAAGAAGGGCGTCGGACAGCTGCTGAAGTCCCGCATGATCCAGGCGGACATGCTGGCCCGGGCAGAGCGAATCGAGGCGGCCGCAGTGGGCCTCTCTCCGGCGGGCGGCGCGTCCGACCCCCACCCGGGGCACTACAAGGGGTCGTTCATCGTGACGACCACGGCCCGCGGGGGGCGCCGCAGAGACCGTGCGACGGCCACGGTCACGAACACCGCGTACTACGCCCGCTGGGTGGAGTACGGCACGGAGAAGGTCCCCGCGCATCACGTACTCCTGCGGGCTGCCGCTGCGGGTGGAGGGGCCTGATGGCCGCCGTCGGGTCGGTAGACGTGGAGCTGGACCTCATCGGCTGGCTGCAGGCGAAATTCGGCGGCGACGCGGTGGTCCGCGACGAGGTCGACAACAACCTCCTCAACGAACTGCCGACCGTGCAACTGCAGCGGCTCCCCGCCGGCGGCGACGACGGGTACCGCCTGGACCGCGCCCTGATCGACATCGACGTGTACGCGGCGACGCGCGGCGAAGCCATTGCGATGGCCTCTCTGATCCGGGGCTGGCTCCTCACCGAGCTGCGCGGATCCTCGACCAGCCGTGCCGTGTACGGGCTCATCAGATCCTCACCACCGCCCGCCATCCGCCCCTACGAAAATCTAGGGCTCCGACGTGTCGGGGCCACCTACGAGATCTACTGTCACCCGGTTTCCTGACCGGTTGGGCCCGCGCCGGACCCTATTCCTGACCCCGCCATGCGGGGTCTTTCCTGTTGGGAGACCTTTCATGGTCAACATCACGCGTGCTGCAGATCTGATGGAGGTCGGTGCCAACGGCGGCGGCTGGTGCGCCGACCTCGGTACGGCGTCCCCGGGCGATCCGGCGGTTCAGCCGGGGGTCCTGTGGTCGCCGATCGGCGCGATCAGCGACGACGGCCTGGTGCAGGGTTTCGACGAGGACTCCCAGACGTACACCCCGTGGGGGTTCACGTCTCCTGTCCGTACCACGATCACGAAGTCCCTGCGCACGTTCAAGATCACCGCGTGGGAGACGGGCCGCACCACCGTCCAGTCGCTCCAGTACCGCATCCCGGTCGCCGACCTGGCCCCGAGTGTCGGCGGGCTGACCGCGTTCGCTGAGACGGCGTCGCCGCAGCCGGACCGGCGTGCGTTCTGGTTCATCGTCGAGGACGGTGAGCTGCTGCGCGGATTCTTCTGCCCGGAGGCGGAGGTGTCGGACCGGTCCGACGTCACGCACAAGCAGGACGAAATGGCCGGCTTCGAGTGGACCATCACCTGCTACCCGGACGAGGCAGGCAACACCGTCTACCACGCGGACCGGGTACCGGAGACCGCCGAGTACACCGGTTCCTGACCCGCCCCCGAACTGGATGGGCGGGCTTTCTGCTGGCGCGGGCCCGGCCCGCCCATCCTGCAATTTTTCCCTTTGCCCGCGCCCTGATTGAGGAGGCCCGCGCCCATGGCTGCGAACGCCCGAACTGCCACCGCCCGAACCCGAACCGCCCGCACTGCCCGTGCTTCGGTGAAGCCCGCCCCGGTGGAGGACTTCACGGACGACGAGGTCGAGCCGCTTTCCGACGCCGAGGCCCAGGAGCTGGAGGCGACGGGACGGCATATCAGCGTGAGCCTCTGCGGGGAGCCCGTGCGCGTGGTGCCTGCCGGCGCCTGGCGGTCCTCCGCGCAGCGCAAGCTCCGCGTCGGCGACCTGGACGGGTTCATGACGTCGGTGCTGCACGAGGACGACTACGAGCTGTACGAGGAACTCGATCCCACCCAGGAGGAGTTCGTTCAGTTCGTCGCTGACGCCCAGGAGATCTCCGGGGAGTCGCGGGGAAAGCCTCGTGGGCCGCAGGGGTCGTCGAGGCGCACGCGACGGCGGTAGAGGCCGACCTGGCCGCCCGCTACCCGCGCGACGCCGATCAGATCGGCGCGTACTGGCGCGGGGAGATGACGCCCCGGCGTCTGGGGGTGCTCCTGCATCACCTTCCGCCGGAGTCGCACACGATGACTGCCCTGCGTAATGCGATGCCGGATGAGGAGATCGCGGCGCAGGCCGAGTCGGGTGAGCCGGAGAAGGGCCGCTGGTCGCAGTCCGAGCAGCTCATGGCCCTGATCGCCGACCGGGTCGCGCAGCTCGTCTATGTGACGGTCTGCGCGAACGTCGAGAAGAAATCGGACCGCCCGCCCGCTCCGGAGCCAATCCGCCGTCCGGGCGCGGCCCCTCGCAAACCCAAGCGCGCCCTGTCTGAACCGAATGCAACCCGGCTCTTCCAGTTGATCAACGGCGGCGCTGCCTGACGTGCGAGAGGAGACCCTCTCGTGGCGATCAGTGTTGGCTCCGTTGAGGTCGATGTCATCCCCAACACCCAGGGGATTCTGGCCCGGTTGCAGGCGGCTTTGGTGCCGCCTGCAACGCAGGTCGGCGACGAGGTCGGCGAGATCATCGGCAAGCGTATCGCCGCGAAGGTCGGCAGCGCTGTCCGTGACGGCATCAACGACGGGGCGCGGGCGGCGCGCCCGGCAGCTACCCGGCAGGGAGACGACACGGGCGGTGCTTTCGCCCGCGCGATGAAGGCCCGCCTGGAGGCGGCCTTCAAGTCCCTCCCGAAGATCAACATTGGGGCGGACACCTCCGAGGCGGATTCGGACCTGCAGGCGCTGCGGGCCCGCATGGAAACCCTTGCGGGCAAACGCATCGGTATCGAAATCGACGCCGCCGAAGCGCGGACCGAGATCTCCGACATCGAGGAGCAGCTCCGCCGCCTCGGAGCGTCGCACCCCAACGTCGCCGTCCGCGCCGACACAGCCGCGGCGATAGCCCAGCTCCAGGCGGTGCGCGAGGAAATCGACCGGGTCTCCGCGAACCCCGGGCACATCCGCCTGGAGACGGACGGCACCCTCGGACAGAGACTGCGGGCCGCGGTCGCCGAGGCCGAGGCGTCCCTCCCGAACATCAACATCGACGCCGACACCACACCCGCCCAGGCAGAGATCGCCTCCCTGCGCAGCCAGCTGACGGCCCTGCGGGATGTCCGGATCGGCATCGACATGGATGCGGGCGCCGCCCTGGCGCGCATCGAGGAGATCCAGGTCCGCCTCGCACGGCTGTCCGCGAGCAACGCGGATATCGCGGTACGGGTCGACGCAGGAGCTGCCTCCTCGCAGCTCCTCGCGGTGGGCGCACTGGCCAGCGCCCTGGACGCCAAGCGCGTCAACATCAACGTCAGCGCCGCTCAGGCGATGGCGGCGGTCTTCCAGCTGTCCGTGGCCATCGCAGGTCTCGCCGCGATCCCTGCCATCCCCATCCTCGCGGCGGGGATCGGATCGATCGCGGCCGCCGGTGTCGCCGCGGGCGCCGGTGTGGGCGCCCTCGCGGCGGTGGCGATTCCCGCGTTCAAGGGCATCGCCAGCACCTTGCAGGCGCAGAAGACCGCGCAGGACGCGGCGACCACGGCGTCCATCAAGGGCGGCCAGGCGGCCGGCCAGGGTGCGGCGAAAGCGCTGCAACTGGCCGGGGCGCAGCAGGCTTTGGCGTCGGCGGAGCGCAACGGCGCCCGGCAGATCGCCCAGGCCCAGCAGCAGGTTCAGCAGGCCAAGACGGCGGCTGCGGATGCGATCGTGCAGGCGGCCCAGCGCAACGCGCAGGCAGCCCGGCAGGTTCAGGACGCGGAGAAGGCTCTCGTCCAGTCGCAGAAGGACGCCAAGCAGGCGCAGCTCGACCTGACCGCGGCCCGCAAGCAGGCCGGGCAGGAGCTCGAGGACCTCGCGAACCGGTACGTCGACGCACAGCTGTCTCAGCGGGATGCGGCGCTCGGTGTTCAGGAGGCCCAGCAGCGGCTGGCGCAGGTCAATGCGGCGGGCTCGAAGGCGACTGTTCTGGAACGCCAGCAGGCGCAGCTCGCCTACGACCAGGCGTTGCAGCGGCTGCGCGAGCAGACCACCGACACGAAACGGCTGAAGGACCAGCAGGCCGAAGCCGCCAAGACCGGCGTCAAGGGCACCGACACCTACAAGCAGGCCCAGGACCAGCTCGCGAAAGCCCAGCAGAACGTCGCTGACAAGACTCAGGCCGTCGGCGACGCGCAGACGTCGGCTGCCCAGACGCAGGTGCAGTCGGCCCGGCAGATCGCGGACGCCCAGCAGCGGGTGTCTGAGGCGACGGCGAACGTCGCGGTCGCCCAGCAGTCCGCCGCTGATGCGGTGTCCAGTGCTCAGCGTCAGATAGCCTCCGCGTCGCAGTCTGCGGCCGGGGGCGTCGATCAGGCTGCCGTCGCGCAGGCCAAATATCAGGCTGAGCTGGCGAAACTCACCCCGGCCGCGCGGGGGACGTTCAACGCGTTCCTGTCGCTGAAGACGGCATTCTCCGACTGGTCGAAGGCGCTGCAGCCTGCGGTGATGCCACTCTTCACCCGGGCCCTGGTTGGCCTGAAGAACGCGCTGCCGGGGCTGACCCCGTTCGTACTCGCCGCGGCGAAAGCGATCGGCACGCTGCAGGACCGGGCGTCTGCCGGGTTCAAGTCCCCGTGGTGGAAGGGCTTCAAAAAGGATCTGGCGGGCTCTGTCGGGCCTGCGATCGTCGGGTTGGGCGTCTCCTTCGGACGCATCTTCAAAGGCATGGCCGGTGTGATCCAGGCCTTCCTGCCCCACATGAATTCGATCTCCGCGACCATGCAGCGGATCACCGGCCGGTTCGCGACCTGGGGCACCAGCCTCAAGGGCTCCCCGAAGTTCGAACGGTTCCTCGCCTACGCCGCCCAGCAGGGACCTGTGGTCGCACGGGCCATGGGCGACATCGGCGGTGGGCTCTTCGACGTCTCAAGGGCACTGTCCCCGCTGTCGGGTCCGGTGCTGCAGAGTCTGGGTGCGGTGGCGCGGGCCGTCGGGTCGATTGCCCGGGATCTGCCGTGGCTCCTCCAGCTGCTGTACCTGGCTTTCGTCGCGACGAAGCTGTGGACCCTCGCCATGGTCGCGTTCAACCTGGTGGCGGACGCCAACCCGATCACCCTGATCGTCCTCGCGATCGTCGCGCTCGTCGCCGCAGTGATCTACGCCTACAAGAACTTCGGCTGGTTCCGCGACCTGGTCAACACCGTCTGGGCGGCAATCCAGACGGCCGTGCTCTTCGCGTGGAACACGGTCCTCAAGCCCACGTTCGACGCGATCTGGGGTGCGCTTCAAACGATCGGCCGCTGGGCTACCTGGCTCTGGCAGACGGTCCTCAAGCCGGTGTTCTCGTTCATCTCCGAGGCGGCCAGGCTGCTGTTTACGGCACTCGTCGTGATCGCGATCCTGCCGATCATCCTTGCGGTCAAGCTCCTTGGGGCCCACGCGCAGTGGCTGTGGAACACCGCTTTCAAGCCCACGTTCAACGCGATCGCCGCCGGTGCGATGTGGCTGTGGAAGAACTACCTGTCGCCGATCTTCGGATGGATCGGGGACAAGGCAAAGTGGCTGTGGAATAACGCGGTCAAGCCCGCATTCGCACTCTTCAAGCAGGGCATGGTTCAGGTCGGCGACCAGGCAAAGGCGCTGTGGAAGAACGTCATCAGCCCCGTCTTCGGGTGGATCGGCGACCGGGCCAAATGGCTCTGGGCCAACGTCTTGAAACCGCAGTTCGCCCTCATCAAATCTGGGGTCGGGCTCGTCGGCGACGCCTTCAAAACGGTCGTCGGCGCCATCAAAACCCAGTGGGACAAACTGGAAGGAATCGCCAAAAAGCCCGTCGCGTTCATCGTCAACACCGTCTACAGCAAGGGCCTCAGGCCCACCTGGAACAACGTGGCCAAAGCGTTCGGGGCACCCCAGCTCCCGGCCGCGAAAGGCTTTGCCCAGGGCGGTGTCCTCCCCGGCTACACCCCGGGTAGGGACGTCCACCGGTTCACGTCCCCGACGGGCGGCGGCCTCGACCTGTCCGGCGGCGAGGCCATCATGCGCCCCGAGTTCACCCGCGGCGTGGGCTCCGGCTTCGTCTCCTACTTCAACGGGCTCGCCAAGTCGTCGGGCGCCAGCGGAGTTCGTGCTGCCCTGGCCCCGGTGCTGGGCGGGAACCCGAACACCCCCACCGACCGCAGCCTCGCCTACAAGGACGGCGGGATCTTCGGGTGGATCGGCAAGGGCGCCTCCGCGGTGGCCGGCGCCGGGTCGGCTGCCTGGAACGGCATCAAGGACGGTGCGTCCTGGCTGACCGACACCCTGGAAGGGTCCGCGCGCGCAGGGGTCAAGGCTGCTGTGAGCCCGCTGCTCGCGGGTTTCCCGGGCATGGACACGGGGTTCGGGCAGATGCTCCGCAAGGTCCCCGACCACATGATCGACGCCCTGTTCGGCTACTCGAAGGACGCCGACACGAAGGGCGCGGGCGGCATCGGCGGCCCGAAGATCCAAACCGCCCTGAACTGGGTGAAGACGCAGGCGGGCAAGCCCTATCAGTGGGGCGGAAACGGGAACCCCAGCTGGGACTGCTCGGGGCTGCAATCCGCGATCGAATCCGTCATCCGGGGCCAGAAACCGCACCGCCGGTGGGCGACCGGGGCGTTCTCCGGGAAGACGGCCCCGCCCGGGTGGGTCCTCAACGGCAACAGCCCCTTCCGCATCGGGATCACCAACGCCGGGGTGGGCCACACCGCGGGCACCCTCGGCAAAACCAACGTCGAATCGTCCGGTGGCGCAGGCGTCCACATGGGTGCGAGCGCCCGCGGCTGGAACGACCCCATGTTCACCAGCCACTACGGGTTCATGCCCGGCAAATTCGACTCCGGCGGCTACCTCCAGCCGGGAATGAACCTTGCCTACAACGGCACCGGGCGGCCCGAGCCCGTGTTCACCAGCCAGCAGGCCAACGCCCTGACACAGCAGGCCTCGGCTCCCGCCGGCGGCACCTTCGAGGGCGCCCTGGTCCTCGACTCCGGGGAGTTCCTCGGCCGGGTGCGCGGCGAAGTTCACCAGCAGATGGCTGGCCTGACGACGGTTCTGCGCGCCGGAAGGACGGGGTGACCGATGCCGATCCCGGGCAATTTCCTGAGCAGTACGACGGAGCGCGTCGACCCGAACACCAGCGGCTGGACAGCGAAACTCAACACGACGCTGTCGCTGGGTACGGGCGGGCGTAACGGTGACGGCTGCCTCAAACTCACCAGCATCGCGTCGGGAGAAATGCAGGCCCGCACGGTCGCCTCGTACCCCGTCCTGCCGTGGACGGAGTACGAGGCGTTCGCTGACGCGTCCGGGGCGACGGTTCCGGAGCGCATCGGGATACGGTGGCTGACCGCAGCGAATGCGGAGATCAGCATCGTCTGGTCGGTGACGACCGCATCGGCGAGCGCCACCTGGCACCGGATCGCGGTCGCAGCCGAGGCCCCGGCCAACGCCGCCTACGCGCAGGTCATCGTCTCGTCCATAACCCCCGCCGGGCCTGGGGTGATCAACTACTTCGAGAACGTCTACCTGGGCCTCCCGATCAGGACGGTCGGCAACCTCCTCGCCTTCAACACCGAGACGATGGAACGGGACCTCACCGACTGGCTGAACGAAAACAACTGCACCATCACCCGCACCGTCCCACCCGTGCAGTGGGCCGTCGACTACTACCTGGGCGGCGGGCAGACCCTTGCCATGTCGGTCACCGCCAACGGCGACGCCTGGACACGCACCACCGACTGGCCGGCCGCTACCCCGGGCGTGGAGTATCAGGGGTACTGCTACCTCAACCCGCCGACCTCCGGGTCCACAACGTGGGTCGAGCTCCGGTTCCACAATGCGGCGGGCACCCAACTGCAGGCCACCCGCAGCATCCTCACCGCACCGGGCACCGGCTACTACCGGCAGAAAGTCTCCGCGAAAGCCCCGGCGGGCACGGCGTCGTGCATGCTCGCGGCGGGCATCACCGGCGGCACAGCAGCGCAGGTCCTGCGGGTCGACGGGGCGGTCATCCTTCCCGTACCCGTGTTCCACGACGGCAGCGTCCTGCCGTATGCGGACTCCTCCTTCGAGCAGGGCATCGCAGGCTGGGTGACGGCCTCCGGGGTGGCTGCGGTCACCCGCTCCACCCCGTGGGGCTTGCAGGCCTGGGACGGTTCCTACTCGGGGACCATCACCTCGGCGACCGCCACCACCTCGGTGATCCGATCGGCGAAATTCCCGCTGCCCGCCGGGTCCGGCGGGCAGACATTCCGGGTCGAGACGATCGGGCAGACCACGGCGGGCGGCTGGACACTGACCCGCTCGGTGCGCTGGTACAACGCCGCGAACACCGACCTCGGCGCCACCTCGTCGACAGCAGCCACCGCCCCCACACCCAACTGGTGGCAGCTCGGCAACAGCTTCACCGCCCCGGCCACGGCCACCCAGGCGGCCGTCGAATACACGCTCACCGCGACCGCCATCAACTCGGTGTACCGCATCGACCAGATCAGCCTGTGGCAGGACCAGCCGCAGACCGAGACCGACGTCGACGACACCAACGCCCGCATCACGATCACGTTCCGGGACCTGTTCACCGACTACACGATCAGCGTGTGGCGGGTCCTGCTGGACGGCTCACGCACCCCGGTCCGCGGCGCGGACGGCCTCATCGAAAACCAGGTCATCACCTCGGACACCCTCGTCATCGAGGACTACGAGGCGCCGCTCGGGGTGGAGGTGTACTACGTCGCCGAGACCCGCGACGACCTCGGGGCGGTCGCCGAAACCCGTCGCACCGACAGCGTCACCCTCGACCCCGGCGATGTGCAGTACGCATGGCTGAAAGACCCCGGCAACCCACAACGGAACATCAAACTCATGGTGGCGAAGGGCCCGGACTGGCAGCGGCCCATCTCCCAGTCGGAGTTCCGGGTCCGCGGCCGCCGCAACTCCGTGATCCTGTCCGATGTGCGCGGCGGACTGGAGGGCGACCTCGCTGTCTACACCCAGTCCGACGACGACCGCGCCGCCCTCCACTGGATCCTCGATTCCGGGAACGTCCTGCTCTGGCAGGCAGCCCCCGGCATGGGCGTCGCCGACATGTACGCCAACGTCGGCCAGGCCACCGAAACCCGTGGCGGGGGCGTCGCACAGGACCCGTGGCGCACCTGGACGCTCCCGCTCAAAGAGGCGGACATGCCTGCCGCCGTCGGGATCGCCGGGTCCGCCGGCCGGACCTGGCAGGACGTCCTCACCGAGAACGAAACCTGGCAGGACGTGCGCGACCGGTACGCCACGTGGGAAGACGTTTTCTTCAACCGGCCGATCGGAGGCTGACCTTGTATGCGGTCTCCGACCGGTTCCTCGCCACCCTCGCCGAGGGCCACGATCCGATCACCCTGGTCCAGTTGTTCCGCACGGACGGGGTTGTCGAGACGCTCCCCATCACCGGCGGCAGCGTCCCCGTCGACCGGGGCAGCACGGTGCGCCGCACCTGCTCCGTCACCTCCGCCGACACCTCCCTGATCCCGCGCACCCCCACCGACAAACTCGCCGTCTACGGGGCGCAGTTGCGGATCAGCCGGGGCATCGCCTACTCCGACGGCACGCAGGAGATGGCGTCTCTCGGGGTGTTCCGGGTGGATGAGGTGTCCGGGGACGTCGATGACGGGCCGGTCACGATCAGCGGCAAAAGCCTGGAACAGGTGATCGCCGACGACAAATTCACCGCCCCGTACCGGGCGTCGGGCACCGCGGTCACCGCCATCACGGCGCTGATCGTGCGGTCCATCCCGGACGCCGCGGTCGTCAACCGGGCCACCGACGCGGCGATCGGGGCCCGCACCTACGACACGCGGGGCGACCCGTGGACTGCGGTCACCGAGTGCGCGGCCGCGATCGGCGCCGAGTGCTACGCGGACGCCGACGGAGTGTTCGTCATCGCCGAGCTTCCCGACCTGCTCACCGCGACCCCGGTATGGACGGTCGCTGCGGGCGAGGGCGGGGTGTACGTCTCCGCGAACCGCGGGACGTCCGCCGACGGGGTGTTCAACGGGGTGTACGCATCCGGCGAGAACACCGAGGCGAACGTGGCACCGGTGCACTCCCTGGTCGTCGACACAGACGCAGGGTCGCCCACGTACTGGTCCGGCCCGTTCGGTCACCGGCCGACGTTCTACTCCTCGGCGACGCTCATCACGACGGTGATGTGCACCAACGCCGCCACCCTGAAACTGCGCGCCGCGGTCGCCCCCAACTCCACTGCCGACATCAGCTCCCTGCCCAACCCGGCGCTGGAGCCCGGCGACGTGATCCGCGTCGTCTACGAGGACGGGTCGAAGGAACTCCACCAGGTGGCTTCGTTCACTGTCCCCCTGGACGCCGGCGGGTCCTTCGCCATGCAGACGATCAGCGCCAAGGAGGGCACGTGAGCGGCTCCTCGTCGCAGGCGGTCGCCCAGCAACTCGCCGACGCCATGCGGCAGTCCGCCGTGCAGGCAGGCGTCAGCAGCCCGGACGTGCGCGGCTCCGACTGGCAGACCGCCGTGGTCACCGCCGTCAACGGCGACGGGACCGTCAACGTCGGGGTGATCGTCGCCCGGTGTCTCGACTCCTACGCCATGCCCACTGTTGGCGACCTCATCTACCTCACCCAGTCCGGAGCCGGGAACTGGGTGGCCGTCGGCCGCACCTCCTCCGCGGCAGCGGGTGTCGGCGGGTTCGTGTTCCGCCGCAAAACCGCCGACGACGCCGTACCGAACACTCTGACGCTGACGACAGACACCCACCTCGTCGCCCCCGTCGCAGCCAACGCCGTCTACACCATCGACGGCATGCTCTTCACCCTCGGCGCCGACTTCACCTCAGACTTTCGCCTCGGCTACGCCTTCCCGGCCAGCGCAGAAGTGCACTTCGGCGGGCCCGGCCCGCACACCGCCATTGCCTCCGGTGGCGGAGGGGACGCCGAGTTCGTCGCCCGCCAATCCCCGGACGCAATCAGCAACTTCATCCCCTACGGCACGTCACAGTCCCGCCTCGGCTTCCCCCTCAAGGGGCTGCTCATCACCGGCGGGACGGCAGGCAGCCTGTCCGTGCAGTGGGCCCGCAACGTCACCGGCAGCGGCACCGTCACCGTGCGCGCCGCGTCCTGGCTCAAACTCCACCGCATGTCCTGACCCACTCCTGGAGGCCGAATGCCTACCGACCCCTACGGCCAGGGCATCGCTGTAACCGCCCTGACCGACGCCCCCGACGCCTCCGCCCTCGCCGCAGCCCTCGCAGGACTGTCCGGGCTCACCCCACGCACCGTCATGCGGTTCGCGTCCGCATCCGCCCGCTCCGCCGCCCTCACCGGGGCCACCGCACCCGTCGCGGGGATGACGACCTGGCTGACCGCCGAGAAACGCCTCGACTGCTACGACGGCAGCGCCTGGGTGTCCCAGGTCCCCGACCTCGTCACCTCGACCAGCGGCGCCACGGCCGCCTCGGGGTTCTCCCTCATCAGCTTCTCCGCCTACAAGGACGGCCGCTCCGTGCTGGTGAACCTGACGGTCGCCCGCACCGGGGCGGCGATCAACTCCGACGACCAGGGCAACATCGCCGACACCGACATCGCGACCCTGCTTGCTGCCTGGCGGCCGCCCGAGCTGATTTTCGGAAGCGTCGGCGACGGCTTCGGCCAAGGCGAATGCTCCATCTCCACCGCCGGACTCATCACTGTCCGCGCCTGGTCCAGCAACGGCCCCGGATCCAGCACCGTCGGCCTCATCGCGGGCCGCAACATCCGCCTGACGAAGTCTTTCATCCAGACCACCTGACCCAATCTGCACCCCACCACCCGCCCCTTGACCGGGGCTTTCTTCATGACTGGAGGCATCGTGGCCACACCCATGACGGCGGACGAGTTCGTCGCCGCTCTCCGCGCCGAGGGCCTGCACGTCGTAGAACACGCGGGGTGGCGCACCCACAACCGTGCTGGCCACGGGGCGTGGGGCGACATCCACGGCGCGGTCATCCACCACACGGGAGGCTCAGGGCCCGGCGACGGGGACGTCGTCTATAACGGGCGCTCCGACCTGCCTGGCCCGTGCGCCCACAGCTATCTCGCCAAGAGCGGCACGGTCACGATGACCGGAAACGGGCGCGCGAACCACGCCGGCGGCGGCTCCCCGGCCGTGCTGTCCGCGGTCATCAACGAGTCCTACGACGGCGTTCCGCCCGCTACGCACTTCCACGACGGATCATCCGGCGCCGCCGACGGCAACGCCAGCTTCTACGGCCTGGAGGTCTCCAACCTCGGCACCAAGGCCGACGCGTACCCGGCGGTGCAGTACGACGCCGCGGTCCGATGGGCTGCCGCGATCTGCCGCCACCACGCCTGGTCGGCGAAATCCACGATCGGCCACAAGGAATGGTCCGACTGGAAGCCGGACCCCATCTACTCCATGACCCAGTTCCGGGCCGACGTCGCCGCCCGACTGGCCCACCCCGCGAGCTGGAACCCCGGCTCGACCACCCCGCCCGAGGAGGACGACCCCATGGCCGGCATGACCCCCCGCCAGATCTACGACGCCGTGTGGCGCACCGACGTGATGACCCCGCCCGACGGCACTGCGACCGCCACGAACCCGACGTGGGCTGCCGAGTCCGTGCTGCGGGATGCGGCGAACCAGGCTCGCGCCTTGCGCGCCACCGTCCAGGCGCAGGGCGTCGCGATCACCCAGCTCGCCGCAGCCCTCGCCGCACACAACGGGTCCGTCGACGTCGACGCGCTGATCGAGCGCATCGAGACCGCCATCCAGGGCATCGACGTCCACCTCACCACCAGCTGACCACCAGAAACGGATCCCCTCATGTCTGATGCCATCTCCCTCCCCGACTCGGGCACGATCGTGCGCAGCGCCGGCACCTACGCCCGCGACCTCGCCGAGCGGGTCACCGCCACGTTCCTCCAGGCGTTCATCGGCGGCGTCGTCGTCACCCAGCCGTTCGACATCTCGATGTGGCAGGCGGCAGGCGTCGCCGGAATCGCCGCGGCGGCGTCCCTCGTCAAGGGCCTCATCGCCCGCTGGCGGGACGTCACCAACTCGGCGTCCCTCGCCAAGGGCATCTGACCCTGCCCAACCTGCGCGACCGGGAGGGCCCATGGACGCCGCCACGGTCACGGCGATAGCCGCACTCATCGGCTCGCTGCTGGCCGGAGGAGGCGCCGTCTACGGCCACCGGATAGCAGGACGGACCCAACGGGAGGGCGGAGTCATCGGCGGATACGACACTCTGACGGGCCGTCTTGAAGCGCGCCTAGAGAAGGCCGAAGCCAGCCAGACGGCGGCGGAGACGCGAGCGAAAGCAGCAGAGTCGGAGATCGTCCGTCTACAACGGATCGTCGTCCAGCTCGGAGGCACCCCATGACGCGCACCGAGCGCCTCTTCGCCCGACGCCGCCACCTCCTGTGGATCGCCACCGCACTCCTCGCCCTCGCCGCAGCGGTCATCCTGACCTGGCAGCGCGTCGACACCGAAGCCACCCGCGGCGACCAGCTCGCCGCCGAAGCGAACCTCCGCGGCAACGCCGTGTCCACCCTCGCCGGGGACGTCCGCCAGCTCCGATCCCAGCTCCAGGCCAACGGGCAGACACCAGCCGCGCCCGACCCGGCGCGGGCCGTATCCAACCTGCCGGCGCGCGCCGAGGTGCCCGTACCGATACCCGGGCCGCCCGGCCCACCCGGGAAGGACGGGAAGTCCGGCCAGAACGGTGCCACCGGGAGCCCCGGCTCATCCGGCACGCCCGGAGCGAATGGGGTGTCGGGTACGGACGGGCAGTCGGGTGCCACCGGACCCCAGGGCGCACCCGGCCCGGCCGGTGCGCAGGGCGAGCAAGGACCGCCCGGCGCCGACGGCAAGGACGGTTCCGACGGCGCGGACGGCCGCAGCGGTCAGACGTGCCCGGACGGGTACAGCCTCCAGGCCCCAGCATCGGACCCGGACGCCCTGGTGTGCCGCCGGGACGGGGCGCCGCAGCCGACCGCGCCCAGTGGTGGGCTGCTCGGTACGGGGCTGCTGTCGATGACCGCCGCGTACAGGAGGCTGTGATGTCCGACCGTCCCCCACGCCAGCTGCCGCCCCGACCTGATCCGGGTGCCGCTGATACCGACACTCAGGTCGACATGGGGTGGGTCGAACCCCAACCCGAACCGCCATCACCTGAGGGCCTCGACCTGCAGGCCGTCATCGAAGCCGACGGCGTCGTCGAGACCCCGTGAACCTCACCTAGCCCCGCCCCTGCTTCGGCAGGCGGCGGGGGCTTTTCGCTGCCCGGCGGCATAACGTTCCCTTGTGCGCCTGCGGGCTACCGCGCGAGCGCCTTCTTCAGCTTGGCCACCTCGGGGCCAGCGTCGCTTGGGGGCATCGTCCACCTGTACGCGGTGCCGGCGCCGTCGACATAGATGAGGGTCCCGCCTCGCTGGGCGGTGGTCAGGTCGAACGCTGCCGACCCCCACTCGTAGGTGCCAGGCTGGATCGCCCCTCCGCCCAGGAACCCGTCCGGGGTGACGTTCGTGACGTTCCCGCTGAGGGTGTCGATGGCTTGCCCGTCCGGGGCCAGCCACTTCCACCCGCCGCCGTCGATAGGTGCGGTCTCCGCGGCGGCCACCGGCTTGGTCGACTTCGCCTTGTACGCCACGACGGCAAAGATGCCGTTGGCGGGCTTCTCCCCGGTGCCGGCGGTGACGTACACGATCGACGTCGGTGTGATTTCGAGGACGCCGCCGCCGGGTCCTTCGATCGGGTTCGGTGCCCCGATGGTCTCGGCCGAGGTGCCCAACTTGTGGTCCTGGCTGGTGTCGCTGGCGCCGGCGGTTGGCGACGAGTCGACGGTCGGGCTGCTGGAGGCGGAGCGGGCCGCCTTGCCGTCACTGCCGCAGGCGGAGAGCGGCAGGCAGGCGGTCAGTAGTAGTGCAGCGATCAGGCGAGTGCGCATTCGAACCCCCGAGGCGTGATGTGGTGACGCCCATAGCTTCGGCCGGGAAGAACGCCTGGCCGTGTTGCCGCCTCGCGACACGCGGGGAGGACGTCAACAGGGGACGGCTGGACGGGCGTTCGAAGCCATCCACTCTCGATAACATGCCATATCACGGGCGAAAAAACGGTACAATTAGCCATGCCTCAAAGCCCTGCTGTCGAGCCAACCACGCCCCGAACCGAAGCCATTGCCGCCGCCGACTGGTGGGCTCAGCAACTTGAGCAAGAGCCCGTCCATGGAATCGGCTCCCCGGAACAGACGGACTTCGCGAACGCCGCCACTACCGTCGGTCGGATCCCAAAGACGCCCGAGCAGATCGAAGCCTTCCGCGTTGCACTCGCGGAAGTGATCGAACGGAAGCTGAGCGACCGCCCGGAGGACTGGCGACCTGACAATCCATCGTGGGGAAGCTACTCCCGCACCATCGCGGGTGACTACCGTCCCGCCGAGGAGTTGGAGACGGCCGCCGAGGAAGCGGGCTTCAAGCTGAAGATGTTTGACATGCCTATGAAGACGGTCATGTGGGTCAACCCCGGGGTCGTCAAGGTGGCAGTCGGGCATGGCGGCATCACCGAAGTCGTATGGCAGGTGAGTCGGTGATGTTCAAGACTGAGGAGACCCGGCGCGTCCGCCTCAAGGGCGGCACCCGCGTTCACGATGTACCCATCCCGCACGCGCAGCCGATGATGGCCACGGCCTGCGGCAAGCGCATCCTCTTGGAGGACATGCGCGGACGTGCCGTCGACCGGCCGTTGTCCGGGACGGACGACATCGCCGTCACCTGCCGCGCCTGCCTGCGGGCCACTGCAAAGGCGGAAGCGTGACCAGCCTCGTCCCGCGCCAGCCGGACGCGACCCCCGCCGTCTACGACGCTGCGACGCTCGCCGTCCTCGCCGCCATCGAGAAGGCTGCTGACGAACATCTCGACAGGATCATCCCCAACAACACCAGACGCGGATACGAGAACGACTGGAACCTCTGGAAGAAGTTCCACGCCTGGCTCGCCGAACGCACCGCCCACGAACTGCCGTTGACCGCCGTCACCAAAGGCACGCTCGTCGGATTCGTCGTCTGGCTCGACACCGTCGAACTCGCCGCACCCAGCAGCATCGACCGCAGGATCACCGGAGTCACCGTCACCGCGCGCGGACTCGGAGTCGAAGTCCCCAAGGAAGCCACCGTCGCCGCACGCAAAGCCCTCAAGCCACTGAAGGCCGACGAAGACCGCATCGCACGCGGACGAGGTGCCGCGAAAGCCGCCACCCCCGACCAACTCCGACAAATGGCCGCCGCCATACCCGACAACCTCACCGGCATCCGCGACCGCGCCCTCTGGCTCATGGCGTTCTTCATCGCAGGCCGCTCCGCCGAAGTCGCCGCCCTCCGCACCGACGGCATCAACCTCCACAGCGAAGGCCTCAAAGTCCGCGTCCCCGGCGTCAAAGGCAGACCCGCCCGCGAAGTCGTCGTCATGTACGGCAAAAACCCCGACACCTGCCCCGTCCGCGCCTGGTCCACCTGGCAAGCCGCCAGCGGCATCACCACCGGAGCCGCCTTCCGCGCCATCGACACCTGGGGCAACATCGCCGACCGGCACCTCACCGCCGAATCCATCCGCGACATCATCGCCCGCAACGCCGAACGCGCAGGCGTAGCCGTCCGCCTGACCGGCCACAGCATGCGCGCCGGATTCATCACCACGTCACGGCGGGCAGGGAAGCGCGAGGAGAAGATCCGCGAACAGTCCGGTCACGCTCAGAACTCGCCAGCGTTCTGGGGGTACATTCGCGAAGCCGACAAATGGACCGACGCCGCCAGCGACGACATCGGGCTGTGAATCACTTCTTCGTGTGAAGCAACTGGTCGAGGCCGCTCCACGCTCCGCAGCACAACTCCCCAGACCCCTTCGTCACAACCGGACGGAGCTCGTCTACCCCTTGCTGCCTGGCGGTGGCGCGCACCTCATGCGCATCGAACATCCACTTGGCCGCGTGCTGTCCCTCCAGGGTCATCGGGAGCGCGGCAGACCCGGGCAGTGGGTGCAGGGCGACAATCTTCATGCCAGTCCGCGTAGCGAAGAAGGCTTGCGTGATCTGGCACGCCCCCCGGCCTTTATTGCGGGCCTCGATGAAGACCAGGATCTGCGGCGGGGCTCCGCCACCGAAGGCGGCGCCAGGGGACGCCGACACCTTCGGCCTCGATCCGCTCCACTTCCAGATCATGGTCTGCCACGCAAACGAGACCAGGGTGGCCGCCAGCGCGGATGCCGCCACAGCAACACCCACCACTGCTGTCCAGGGGATGTCCGAGGCCACGGCCGTCACCTACTTACTTGCGCCGCATGTACATACCTCCAGGGTGCGCCTCTCACTCGTTCAGGGCATCCCGAGCTCAGCCTCCGGCGTGCACACGTCGCACGCTTCGATGACCGCGCCGGCGAGCCCCTCCCGCGCGCTGTCGGCGTCGATGGCGAGCGTCCCGATCCCGTCGTCGCGTACCCAGCAGTCGGGCCCGTGGAGGATGGGCGGCCGGCCGTGGCGGGTCTGGGTGACGTAAGGCGGCCGGGGCAGCGGGGCGCGCGTTGGTTCCGGCGGGGGCTTGGGTTTCTGCTGGTCGGCAAGTTGCTGTTCGGCTTGGGCGATCCACCGGTCGGTGCGGGCGAGGTCATCAACCTGGACGCGGCGCAGGAGACGGAGCGCGGTGAGTCGCTCCTCGGCGGATGGTTCGATCATGTGTTCGAGTCTACGGTCACGGCGATCCACCACCATCCGAGCCCGCACACCCCCGCCCGCCTGCCACACTGGCCGGACACCCCAGGAGGACGCCGTGCCGTACCGCCCGTACCCCAACGCCGACCGTGCGCTCCGGCAGATCGACCGCCACTACCCGCCGCAGCCGGTGCAGGTCTCCGAGGCCACGCTCAAGCTGGCCGAGCAGGCGAACCTCGCACTCGCGAGGGCGGCTGAGGTCGTGCGGCCGATAGCGGAGGCCGCCGCGCGCATGATGGTCGCGCCGCCTCGGATCCAGTTCGGCGACGCGCTGGCCAAGATTCGCCGCACCGCCTGACCCGCCGCACCGCCGTTGTCGTCCCCGCCTCTACTCTGGAGGCATCAACAACCCCTAGCCAGAGTGGGGGTTGCTCGCTGGCTGCGAGGTCGCCCCGTCACCGGTTCAGCGCCCGGGGGCGGGGCGCTCAGGCATCATGGGCGCATGCCGCCGTTCCTCTGGTTCATCCTGCCCGCCGAGCTGATCTACTGCGCTGCGTGCGTCTATTTCGGTGCGCGGTATGGTGCGCCGCTCTGGTTGCGATGGCCGCACCTTCTGTGGGCTCGCATGCTGGGCACCGTCCCGCCTGAGGTTGGTCGCGTGCGGCCCGACTACCCGAAGATCCGGCGGCTTGAGCGGGAGCTCGGCATCAGCGATGAACGCCCGGCGCTGTGACCACCGTTCCGGCATCATGAACCCATGACGACACAGACCCTTCGCGGAGCCCGCCAGCGTGTCCCGCTGACCGAGATCGATGTCCGTGGCGCTGTCGCGGCCCGGCAGCTCGGCCGGATCCTCCCCGCGTCCACGGGCCGTTCTCTGCGGGTGTCGACGTTCAACTCGGCGCTGTAGATGGACCGGTACGAATTCTGGGAGCGCGCGCACCGGCTCAAGGCAGCCGCCCACCGTGCTGCCGCCGCGCGTGAGGACATGGCGGCTGAAATGGTCAAGGCGACGAAGCCCATGCGGAACTTCGCTGCGATCATGCAGGGAGGTTTCGACCGTGATCTCGGCATGCACCCCGACCTGGCCGAACTGAACGTCCAGCTCGACGGCTACTACGGTGGGCGGCCGTAGCTCACGTCTCCCGCGCCGCTTTCTTCGCCGCCATCTCCAGCTCGGTGTTCCCAGCGCTCCGTAGGAACGCCTCGGCCGCCTCCAGCCACGGCGCCCAACCCTCCCGCGAGTACGGCTCGGACAGGGCTTTCACCCGCGCCGCCTCGGCCTCGCGCGCCAGCTTCATCACATGATCAGGGATCTCAATAGTCACAGCCGGGGATCATAAACGGGGGCACTGACACCGGGGCAGAGGCTCAGGCGACGGGCCCGTTGGCGGCCTTCTTCAGCAGCCTGAGCTGCTCGCGCGTCCATCCGGTGATGCGCGCGACGTCAGGCAACGAGCTGCAGGTGTGGGCCGTGCCGTCGCCACAGGGCCGCCCAAGTTGTTTTCGCCAGAGTGCGATCATGCGCGTTGAATCGCACCCACCTCTCGCCCTGTCGGCGCCAGACCCTACCTTGACGCGTCCGAACCTCGACCCCCTCGGAAGGTTCGGGCATGCGATCCCAGGTTGGGCCGTGGCCGCAGAGCATTACCTTGTACCAGGGTTCGGACAGGTAGCGCTTCACGGCCCCCTGTTCCAGAACGTGGACGTGCGAGTCGAGCATCGTGTTGCAGCGAGAGCACAGCAGTCCGCGAACCGCCCAGTCGCCGGCTGTCGCGTCGTGGTCAATCACGAGAAATCCGTGCGGTGTCTCGGTGCCCGGGGTGCCGCAGATTTCGCAGCACCGTTGTGCACGCACTTGTAGAGCCTCGTAGTCGGCGCAGCTGAGCTGGTACTTCTTGTGTTGGCAGCGGGCGTGACGGTTCACCGGTCCGCTTCTCCGCTGGCCTCCATCTCGGGTCGATGAGGCAGCTTCGCGCCGGGGCGTCGCAGGTACCAGGCGACGAGTTCCTTGATGGCCGCCGACCGGTCGCCGCCGGGTGCACGCTCGGCCAGCTCCTTCCAGTCCTCGTCGGAGATCCGGACGGATCGGTGCTGAGTGCGCGGGGCGTTTGGCATGCGTCGATGCTAACCGGGTGTACGTACAAAAAGCTAGCCCAAAGGGGTTGTGGTGTACGTACGCCCCGGGTTACGGTGTACGTACACCAAGCGGCGAGCAGGGGAGACGGAAATGACGCAGACCATGACCAACCTGGGGACCGTCACCTACAACGGTGAGCCGCTTGCCCTGGTCGAGTCCAGCTGGAACTCCTGGACCGCCGACGGCATCACCCTCCACATCCTCCCGACCGGCCTGTGGGGAGCCAGCCGCACGGGCAGCTACCCCACCGGTGCCGACACCCCGCAGGAAGCCCTCGACAACCTCGTCGACCAGGAGCGCAAGGCAGCCCGCGCCGCGACCATCCGGGCCGGGCTCACCGACGGGCAGAGGTTCGCCCGAGACATGCGCCGCTACCTCGCCATCGGCGCCACCACCCGCCGCTACCGCAAAGGCGCCGACCTCCACGCAGAGATCCTGCGCCTTGGAATGGAACTGGTCACCAGCGGAACCGAGTACGGATACAGCGAGGACCTGATCAACGCCATCCGTCCGGCCTTCGGCGCGCTGCGGTCCTACGACTCGCACATCACGACCGGACGGCTCGGCGGGCTCATCTGCCAGTACATCAACGCGATGTCCCCGTGGCAGCTGCTGGATCTGCTCGCGGAGATGACCGACGCCGGAATCACCCACACTGGTGGCGGCGAGCGGTGGCTCCAGGACCTGGCCAAGACCCTCGTCGTCGCCGACGTCAACGCCCTTACCGGACGTCAGACCATCCGCCGCGCCGCTTAATCCGAGCCACCTCAGAGGCGGAGGCTCACGCCGCGCGCCCGACCTCGGCCTTCCACGCCTCCGTGTACCCGTGCCGCAACCGCTCGTACTCCACCCGCTCCACCGACGACAGCGACCGCCCGTGCCGGGACCGCAGGAACACGCGGATCGCCTCATTCCACACGGACGACGGCCGTGAAGGGCCAGACGAGGTGGGGGTGGGGGGCATGGATCAAGAATACGACGGCGGGCCGCAGATCAGGGCGTCGCAGACGAGACGGCATATGCCGGGTTGGGGCTTTCGTCAGGCCCGCGGCGGGTGGTCAACCACGAACGTCCCGATGCCGCTCTCGCCACGCAGCCACCCCTCCGCACGCAGATGCGCCAAGGCTTTCTGGCTGGTGGAACTGGCGATCCCCAGCTCGGTGGCCAGACCAAGCGTCGACGGGACACGGCTCCCCGGCGGATAGGTGCCGTCCTCGATCCGTGCAATGACGATCGCGACGACCTGCCGCCACATCGCCCGCGTCCGGTCCAACTCTCCGCTCATGATCCAGACCGTGCCATCCCGCACCCTGCCGCGCGACCGCAGCAACCATCGCCATGGCGCGGTATGCCGCAGTAAGGTTGCGGGACGAATTGCCCCCGCGACCGATGACGCGGCCCGGGGGTACGGACGACACCGGAGGAGCGCCGCCATGAAGCAGACTACCCACCGCCCCGCGCACGCGGCAGAGCCCGCCACCGGGTGGTGCCACTGGCACAAAGGCGCATCCGAGACCGCGGTCCTGGTCCAGATCATCGAGCAGGCGTCGGCGTCCGGGGCCCGCCTGTACGCGTGCACCCCGTGCAGGGAACAGCACCACTTGGTCCCGGAGGCGTCATGACCGAGGGCTACAAGATCGGCGACTGGGTGTTCAGTGAGGACTACGGGCGCGGCGCCGGCGAGGTCATCATGGACCTCGGCGACGGACTGCTGCGCGCCGTGTTCGCGCGCGCCGAGGCCACGGTCCGCACCTACGCTGTACGCCGGGCGACCGATGAGGAGATCGCGGCGGCCCGTCAGGTACGCCAGGCCCGTGAGGCCTCCCGGTGAGCGCCCCCACCGGGTACCGCAGCCCCGAATGCCGGGCCGCGGGCACCGACTGGCCGGACGGACACCGCCTCTGCCACGGACCCTGCGCCACCCCTGCGCCCGGTGGCGGGATACCCGTTCAGGTCCTGCACTGCGCCTGCCCCTGCCATCGCAGGCCGCGCCCCTGAACTCCCCGCCCGCGCGTCCGACGGCGGTCCCGCGGGCGGGGTCAACCGCTTCACCGGTGGCCTAGACCTCTGCTGTTGATGAAGGCTCTGGCCAGCGGTTTATACGGTGCGCGATCAGTTCACACCCCCTGAGTGCCGTGTGCATATATCTGCATGTAGGCGCCCTTGCGCTTACCGTCACAACAAGGAATGGTCAAGGCAAAGAAGCTGACTCCCCAGTCAGCTCATGCACCCCGGACCCCGGTGCGCGCGTCCATGCATGTCAGCTCAGGAGGTCCTTCACGTGCACCCGCAGCGCACGCGCGATCCGCAACAAGTGGCTGGTCTTCGACTCCCCGCCGTACTCGATGCGCTGAATCGTGCTGCGGTCCAACTCCGACAGCTCGGCAAGCCGCTCCTGGGTCATGTCGAGGTACAGCCGGCGCACGCGCACGCGGTCGCCGATGGCCCGTCGGGCATCGAGGATCCACTGCGGCTGGTCGGCTGGCATCAGACAAACGCTCGACCGCAGATGATCTTATGTCAGCAGCAGATTTGCGGCATCTTTCGATCATGAAGAGCTGACCGGGCGCCCCAGACCCCGCCGCCCGGTCTCACCACCCATACCGCTCCAGCCCTGCGGCGCTCTGGCATATGCCGCAGGGCTGGGGCTAGTGTCCATAAATCGAACGTGCGTTCACTCGAAAGGATGAACAACCACGTGGGAACCGCATCCGTTGGACAGGGAAATTTGGTAGCGCTCTGGCTCAGGCCGGCGCGCCCACACGGGACCGCCGCTCCTGCCGCGGCGGTCCACGCCGACGGAGAGACACCGATGACCCCCGACGCAATCCTCGCCCTCTACCCCTGGACGACCGGGTCGTGCTTCCGCTGCAGCGAGGACGACGTGTTCGTCACGCACATCGACGACATCGTCACCCCCTCCGGCGACGTCTACCGGCTGAGCGCCTGCGGCAGCTGCGTCATCATCCTCGAGACCGAGCGCTGGCGGCACGCCCTCCGCAAGGGAGAGGTGTACGAGCCGGGCCTACTCGGCGCATCGTAGAGACACCCCGCCCATCACGCCGCCCCGCAGACCGCGAGGCGGCTTTCCGCTGGAGACACCCTGGCGGAGGGCCCGTTTCTGGGGAGCGCCTGGGGAGAATCTGGGGGTGGGCGGCACCTGGGGAGAGGTGGATCGGAACCCAACGACCCACCATCGGAACTCAACGCAACGCATCGGAACAGTCAAAAGGGCAGTTCAGCACCATCCCGCAAAACGATTGAGGGGAACCCGCAGGCCCAGGATGCACGGCTAACAAAACCCGGCGTACAGGCCGACTCGTCCGCTGTCTGAACCTCTGACCTGGGAACTCTTGCCGAGTTCCTAGATCAACTGGGGTGCTGGGGAGAATCTGGGGAGATCCATTTCTAAATGGAGTCCTCGGGCGCCTCATCCGCTCCACCGGCGTCATCCGAGCCGACGTCGGGGGTGAGCCACCGGCCGAGCGCCGTCAGCCCCATTGTCCCAGACGTCGGCAAGAAGTGGGCGTAGGTCCGCAACGTGAACGCCGGATCTCCATGGCCGAGCCACGACGCCAGCTGAGTGATCGTCTCACCGGCCGCCAGCACGATCGACGAGAACGTATGGCGGGTGACGTGAAACCCGTCCTCCCGCGGCATGGCCCACTTCTTGCGCAGCGCGCGCTTGCCCTTCGCCGTCACGCTCTCCACGACCGTCGGCTCGGGCAGCACACCCGCCCGGCCGAGCGCCGGCTTCCACTGCTTCTCATCGAAGGTCGACCGGTTGATCGCGCCCCCGGCGCCGCCGTTGATCCTGGAGGTGACCACAAGAAGACGTACTGTCCGCATCGGCCGGCTCGTCCACGCGATGTTCGGCCGGTCGGGGTCAACCCAGCGCAGCGTCACCTCGACCGTGGGGTACGAGTTCGCGTACTCCTTCACCGCCGCGGCGAGCTCTACAGGGCACGGTGCGTCACGCAGCTTCCCCCGCTTCGGCGGGGCGAACGCCAGCTTCCCCCCGACCTTCACGATCTGCCGACGGACATGGATGATCTCACCGTCGATGTCGTCGGGGGAGAAGCCGAAGCATTCGCCCTGACGGAGGCCGGCCGCCACGCCCAGGTCCAGCAGGATCCGGTAACGCGCATCGAGCCCAGCTCGCACAGCGGCCACAGTCTCTGGCGACCAGGCCTTTGCCGTCGACGGTGGTGACGCAGGCGGCGACAAGTCCTCGTCGCGGAAAGGGTTCTCCGCAATCCGCTTCGCCTTGTGCGCGGCCTGGAGAATCGACGAGAAGTACCGCCACGTGGTGCGCACCGTGTTGACGTCGACATCCTCCTCGACCCGGATCAACCAACCCTTGATCTCGTCCGAGCCGATGCGGTTCAGAGGCATGCTGCCCATGTGCGGCAGGATGTGCTTGAACACTCGCGGGCGCATCGACTCCTTGGTCGTCGGAGGCACCCGCAGGTTCGGCCACCACGTTTTGCGCACGTACTCGTCGAGGGTGATGTTGCCGTCCCGCGGGTCGTAGAACGTGCCGCGGGTCGAGTCGGTGGCGGACGCCTTCAACCAGGCCTTGGCCGGGACTTCCTTGGTGAACGAACGGTCGCGCACTCCGGGGATCCCGGCGACCCGCCAGCGTTTGCCCTTGCCGTGCCGGTCCGTGGGAACCCGGGTCGGCTTGCCCGTCTCAGGGTCTGCGGGGCCCTTCTTGTACCAGCGGTCCTCGATATACCCGGCCATGACGCGCCCCCTTGAACGCCGGTGAGCGCGCCGTTATGACCTCGCCACGCCACAGTTGGAACCACTGTCCCCCGGCGAGGAGCTGCGTGACGGCCGAATTGAGAGCCGCTACCCCTTCCGGGAGGAACAGTCCGCCGGCGAGCTCGTAGTTCACCCACCCCCGGCCTTCCTTGATACGGACGGGCGCGTCCTCGGAAAGGCTGGCCGACAACTCGAAGTTGATATTGAGCACGATCTACCCCCTCTGGGGCAATCAGGGAGGTGGGGGACCCCTGTGGTGAAAGTGTCCGGACCCGGAAACATAACCCGACTTGGGTCGGTCTTCAACGGTCTGTTATGGATCCAGTTCAGGCATCAAGTAGAACCGCAGGCCAGCGACTTGTATGACTATTCGGCGTCCCGTTTTGCGCGCTCGTCGGCCTCGATCATCGCCTTCCAGCGGCGGATCTCACCCTTCTCCATGCCCGCGAGGTGGGCGACGATGACGCGCACGTCCTCGTCGTAGCCGGCGAGCTCAGTGGCCTTGTAGTTCAGAAACTGGATCGCGGCGGCGCGCTGCACCACGGTGAGCGGCCTCTGGAGGCCGAAGGAGATGGCTTCCAGTCGCTCAGGAGTGGGGGCGGTGGCAATGGAGTTCGTGGCCATCTTCTGGAAATACGGCTTGGACAGCGGGACGCCGGCTGCTGCCGAGCGGTCGGCCATCTGCCGGTAGGAGACGCCGCGCCCGTCGTCGTTGATCTCGCGGATCATCTGGCTCAGGGCGTCGCGGTCCATGTCCCTGACAAGGTTGTCGGGAAGACCGGACGTGGTGTCGTCGCGGGTGGGGGTGGGGGCAGGTGCCTCCATGCCGCTGTCTCCTCGGGTCTCATTCACACCGACTGTCTCTCGTGTAGTCCGCGCTGACTCTACAAATGGCAGGCCAGGCCGTACAACCATCGACGCACAAAGACGAATCGTCTACAGGTTGATGGTAACTAAGCGGTCGGTTCAGGGAAACTTCACTTCCGGCCGTTCGGATCTGTAGACGCAGCGGGTTTGATCTGATTCACTGTTCCCATCGAGAGCCGCACCGTTCCGATGGAGATCCTTTGAACGTCCGCTATAACCTCCGCGCCCCACACATCCTGAGATGGGTGATGGATCACCCCGGGAGAGGGGTGCCCTACAGCACGCGAGAGCTCGCCAAGGAGATCGGACTCAGCTACCACAGCCTGATCGGACACCTCCTCACCGGCAAGCTCACCGACTGCCCCATCGAAGTCGCCCACCGCATCGCGGAGGTCACCGGCGTCGCCGTACTGGTGCTTTTCGCGCCCCCAGCGTCTCCAGAACAGAACGAATCGGATCAAGACCGCAGTCGAAAGTCAGATGCGCTGCCCCCGCCCCCACCCCCAGGAGTACCCCAGTGACGAAGACCAGGAAGTTGGCCCAGCAGAAGCCCCCGCCCGGGGTTGTCTGGATCTACGACTACACGGACCCCGAGACCGGTGAAGTACTCCTCCCCGGAATCGCGACCCGTCTGGGCATCTCCCCGAACACCTTCCGGAAGTGGCGGATGGCCGACAAAGGGCCGAAGTCGTTCCTTCTCGGCAAGCCCGTCGCCGCGTTCATCGAGGACATAGACGCCTGGATCGCAGAGCAGGGCGGCCGGGAGTACGCGGCGGCAGTAGAGGCCCGCGCCGAGGGCCGGCCGCCGGAGCCCCGCCGCTCCACCGCCAAGCCGCTCGTACCTGCCGCCTGACGCGGCAAACAGCCCCAACCACCGGTGGTCAGAGACCGGCAGCCGGGGCCTAGAGGACTCCCTCACCTGCAACTACCTGCAAGCGAAAGAAGACCGTCGTGTCTCCATCCAACCAGAACCCTGACCCTGCCGCCTTCTTCGGCCTGGTCGAAGACATCCCTGAGCTGTCCGTGTGGGAGGCGTCGTTCGATGCCGCCGAGGACTTTCTGACGGAGACCCGTCCGGAGGGCTTCCAGGTCGAGGACATCGGCCGCCACGCCTGGGACCGCCTGCCCGAGAGGGACCGTCCGGCCGCGCTGAACGCCCTGTTCTACACGTACTGGTCGGCGATGGTGAGTGACCGCGAGGAGTTGGCCCGGTTCGAGCGGGACAACGACATGCGGGTCCTCCTCCGGGGCCGCCTGGATGAGTACGAGGACCTGGCCGCGGTCTCGATCCCCGCGCCTGCCGCCCTCGTCGCGGACATCGCAGCACTGGCCCGCCAGCTCGTCGGAGGTGCGGCATGAACGCCGTGAAGTGCAGCTGCATGTTCGGCCCGCGCACGGTCGACGGCGAAGTTGTCCACGAGGATGGCTGCCGGGTGACCCACCCGGTCCGTCACGCCTCCTGGCAGTCCATCCTCACGCTGGTCGCCGACCTGCCGGAGGGGACGGGTGGCACGTCCCGGAGCATCGGGGAGTTCACCGAGGACGGCTTGGGCGGCAGTGCGATGCACGCCGCTTACACAGTGGGTCAGCCGGACGGTTCCGACACGGTCTACACGATCACCGTGGCTGTCGAGCGGTCTGTCGACCATAACGACTCGTTCTGGGGTCCGGGCGGCACCCGTGACGGCGACGACCCGACGAAGCGGGTTGTGGTCGACGGGACGCACTACATCCTCGGTGACGACCGCCCCGGCGACACCTTCAAGGGATTCAGTGGGCACCGCTTCGACATCGAGTTCTTCGACGGCCGCACAGTTGCCACTCGGGATCTCTGGTACCAGGGCGTGATCCCGCCGAAGTGGCGCGAGCGCTACCCCGACAACGCTCGCTTCATCCCCGCATCGGCGGTGACGTCATGAGCGCCCGCAAGGCCTTGTATGCCGCGCTGATGGTGGGCGGCCCGCACTCTCCGGAGCGATCCGACCGGGCGAGCGCACGGATCGATGCCTACCGCGCCGAGATCGTGGCCGCCACTCTCGCCGAGGTCGACCGCCTGCGCGCCGAGCTGGCCCGCCGGACTCCGGACACCTACCTGGCTGCTGCTGCTCTGATCGAGGACCGGGCGTGCGACGCCGATTTCACCCACACCCCGCAGCACATTGCCGGGCTGCGTGAGGCCGTCGAGCTGCTGACCCGACGGGCCGGTGAAGTCCGATGAGCGCCCGAGCTGACAACCTGCGCCGCCAGACCGAGGAGGCGACCTCATGAGTGTGCGAACTGTCCGCTTCCTGGACTGCGAGGGGCACGCCCTCCGCAACGACATCTCACTGTGCGGCGAGACGGAGCAGGGATTCCCCTGGGAGGCCGCCGTCGAACTGCGCCGCCGGGCTCGCTCTGAGGGGTGGCGGCGGATCGACGGGCGCGACATTGGCCCCGAGTGTGCCGAGGTCCTCACCCAAGCGACGGAGGCGTCCCGATGACTGCCGCCGACATCGCCCGCCTGGACGTACCGCAGGCCTCGCTGGAGCAGCAGATCGCGGAGCTGCGGGCGCACGCCGAGCAGCACCTCGCCGAGCGCGGAGAGTCCCCGTCGTCCTATCTCCTCGTCGACTGGCACGACTTCCTCGACATCGACCCCGACCTGCGGGGCCGCAACTACACGCCACCGGAGGCGTCCGATGAGCACTGAACCGAATCTCCCCGACGTCCCGTCAGGGCCGGTGGAGTCCTCACCGGGGCCGTGGCTGGACGGCAACGGCAACACGGCGGTCCTGCACCACGTGCTGGCGCAAGCCGGAGTCGAGCTGGGCGCCTATGACCTGTCGACGCTCGCCTGGCTCGCCGGGTGGGAGTCCTCGACGGTCCTCACCATCGCCTCCTGGGTACACCGCGCATCGGCTGGAGGCCCGGCATGACCGACTACCCCGAGGCGGCTGCCCGCTTCGCCCGCGAGACCCGTGGCCACGAGATGACCGTCCTGCACGACGACGGCCTGTACCGGCACCTCGTGTTCGCCGACCCTGACGGCGGCTTCTACCGCTTCGACCTGATCACCTGGCCGCACAACGCGTTCCTGCGCGGCGACGGCTTCAGCTTCGGCTTCTCGATCTACCCGACCAAGGACATCTTCGACGTGTTCCGGGGTTCGAGCAGCGGCGGCATCAACCCCGGCTACTGGCAGGAGAAGGTGACTGCCGGGAAGGTTCAGGACTGGTCGGAGGACCTCTTCCGCACCTGGGTGATCGGCGAGGCCGCAAAGGGCGAGAGTCGCCATCCGGGTCTGGTCGAAGCGGTCGGCAAGCAGATCCTGCACTCGGACGAGCACAGCCTGGAGTACCGGGGCACCGCCGAGTACGCGGTTGCCTCGTTCCGCCACGGCGACTACCGGCTGCGCTTCCCGAACGACTGGGAGAAGGACTTCGAGGACTTCTCGTGGGAGTACCTGTTCGCCTGCCACGCCATCCTGTTCGGCATCCGCCAGTACGACGCCGCACGTCAGGCGGTGGCCGCATGACCGCCACCTTCCGGCTCCGCGTCGGCACGGACATCCGCATCGAGCACGACGACTACACCAACGCAGCCCCGGCACTCACCTTCCTGAACCCGGGCCACCAGATCGCTGTGACCCTCCTCGCCGCGTTCGATGACGAGGACGCAGTAGCCGGAGCTGATCGGCTGGTTGCGGCCGTCAGCGAGTGGCGCGACGGAGTACGAGCAGCCGTCGCCAAGCAGGCCGCAGCAGTGAAGGCGGCGGCGTGATGGTCACCCTCACGAAGCTCCCCGCCGCTGACCTCGAAGTTTTCCAACTCGCCCAGGCCGACCACCGGTTCCTCGCCGAGCACGGCCGGGAGGCGGGCTGGCAGCCCTGCGAGCGCGAGCACTACGAGGCGCTCATGGACGTCATCCACAACCAGCGCAGGCGGAGGGCGGCATGACGATCCTCCGCCCCGAGACGACCATCCTGGCCGCCGCCCTATGCGACCTCCCCGACGCCGACCCGGCCGTTCAGCAGCGGCTAGGCGCCGGGCTGGTCCGGGCGCTCCACGTCACCAACCGCGACCCCGACTTCGAGGACAGCTACAACTCCGGCCACGTCGAGACCGACCTCGACGCCTGGGCGGCCCGCGTCGACACGAAAAACCACCGGCACAAGCCGCCCGCCCCGACACTCCGCCGCACCGGGGGGACCGCATGAGCATCCGCCGCACCCACGGCATCGGCCCGGAGATCGTCGCCACGGAAGCCACGCTCATCGGCACCAGCGAGCTGGAGGCCCGCGACATGGCCGCCGCAGCCCGCACCGTCCGCGCCCACGCCCGTGATGAAGACGACCGCGCCATGTTGCTCGCCGTCCTCGGGCTCACCGCATACGACCGCACCAGGGGGAACCGATCATGAGCACTGAGACCTGCACCTGCGGCGAGATCGCTGAGGCTGTCGAGATCGCCCGGATCCGTGAGGCTCAGACGCTGCGCCTCGACGCAGAGGTTGCCCGGCTGGCTAAGGAGCTCGCGGACACCACAGAATCCCGCGACTTCTACGCCCGCTCCGCCCGGCACATCGCGGCGAAACGGAACCTGGCCGAGGTCGTCATCTGCCTGTGGGACTCGGGCGATCTGCCCGCCGACACGGCGCTGCGAATGATCCGGTCCGCGCTCGATGTCGGGGACGTCCAGACGTTCGACGCGCTGACGGCGGCAACCACCTGCGCCAACTCCCGTACCCAGCAGGACCAGCGGAAGGCGGCGGAACTGTGAGCACCGTAGACACCGTGAAGGCCGTCGCCCGGCACCGGAAGCTGTCGTGGTTGGGCCTCGCCGCACTCGCCGGCGTGCAGGGCAAGGAGCTGAACACACTCCGGCCGCGGGTCGCCGAACTGGAGGCGGCGCTGGACAACGCGGCGTTCCGCCTCGACGGGGCCCTGCTCCTCGCCGGGGGGCTCCGCCTGCAGCTCGACGAAGCCCACGACATCCGCGACGACATCAACGCCAAGGCCGTCCGCTACGACGAAGCCGAACACCGTGCCACCGCAGCCGAGCAGCAGCTCGCCGCTAAGGACGAAGAACTGATCGCGCTCCGCCAGTTCAAGGCCAACGTCCAGTCCGTCGACGTCACCCAGCTCGGCCACCGCGACATCGACCCCGGCGACGCGGTCACCGTGCCCGTCCCGATCGTCAAGACGCTCGCCGAGGCGTTCGGCCAGGGCCGCGCCAGCACCGACCCCGCACGCACCACCTGGGGCCGCCGCAACGAGCAGGCAGGGGTGGCGTAGTGGACGCCTACTGGGAGGACACGGACGCCGGGATCACCCTGTACCTCGGCGACTGCCTCACCGTGCTGCCCACCCTGGCCGACGCGTCCGTGGACTCCATCGTCACCGACCCGCCCTACGGGTTGACCGAGTTGGCAGCCGCGACGGTTCTGTCAGCGATAGCCGCATGGATGGCAGGCGACCGGACGCACGTGCCGGATGGGCGCGGGTTCATGGGCCGCGAGTGGGATCGTTTCGTGCCACCGCCTGGTGTGTGGGACGAGTGCCTACGGGTCCTGAAGCCGGGCGGTCACGTGCTGGCGTTCGCTGGTGCCCGCACCGTGGACCTGATGACGCTGTCGATCCGCATCGCCGGGTTCGAGATCCGCGACAGCATCGACTGGATCTACGGCAGTGGCTTCCCGAAATCACACGATGTTTCCAAGGCCATCGACAAGGCGGCCGGGGCGCAGCGCGAGGTAGTAGGGGCAAGCGCGCATAGCGCTAACCGGTCGGCCGGTTCCTGGCAGGCGGACGGCCGGGCCCCTACGAGAATGGCGAAAGGCAACGAGGGGGAACGCCAGATCACCGCCCCGGCCACCGCCGATGCGGCCCGCTGGGACGGGTGGGGCACGGCACTCAAGCCCGCCCACGAGCCCATCGTTCTCGCCCGTAGGCCGCTCTCCGGGACCGTCGTCGTGAACGTCCTTCAGCACGGCACCGGGGCCCTCAACATCGACGACTGTCGGACCGTCGCCGGGCAGGACTACCGGCAGAAGTGCGCGTCCGTGGTGGGCATCGACAGTCCCCGCAACGGCGACACCGGCGGCGAACGGACCGGGGCCCGGGAGGACTCCGCGCACGTTGCGGGCCGTTGGCCGACGAACGTGATCCTCACCCACCCGCCGCTCCTCGATGACGACGGGCAGGTCGTGGGAGACGCGTGCGCAGACGGGTGCGTACCCGGCTGCCCCGTCGCGGAGATGGACGCGCAGAGCGGGGGCAGCACCAGCGCAGCAAAGGGCAAGGCCGGGGGCGCCTTCAAGTCCACGAGCCTGTACGCGCAGGACGCGACCTCGCGCGGCATGGCCCGGACCGAACGCCCGACACACGGCGACAAGGGCGGCGCATCCCGCTTCTTCACCGTCTTCCGCTACGAGGCGAAGGCCCCGGCCTCAGAGCGTCCCCGGCTGGCGGACGGCACCGCGCACACCACGGTCAAACCGCTCGCCCTGATGCGGTGGCTGATCCGGCTCGTCACCCCGCCCGGCGGAGCCGTCCTCGATCCGTTCGTCGGCTCCGGCACCACGCTGGAAGCGGCCCTCATCGAAGGGTTCCCCGCCATCGGTATCGAGCGCGAAGCCGACCACGCCGAACTGTGCGTGACCCGGCTCGCCAAGCCCATCACGTCGACCCTCTTCGGCGCCACCCCCTGACCGGGCGCGCTGTCGCGGATGTCACCGACCCCCACAGCGCGCCCTCACCACGTACCGCACCCGCCGAGGACAAGTCGGCGGGCGCCCACCCAGCACCCCAACAAGGAGATCACCGTGTTCCGTAAGACCCCCAGCGCCCCGCTCCCCACCCCGACCAGCACCGGTCCGGCGATCAGCTTCGACAAGGTGCCCGCCGGCCTCGTCAACCTGACCAAGACCGCCGCCGTCAGCCTGGAGAAGTCCGGGCTCACCGGGCAGCGCGCCGCCGTATACCTGGTCCTCGACCACTCCGGGAGCATGACCAGCTTCTACCGCGACGGGTCAGTGCAGCGCCTCGCCGAGCAGGCGCTCGGCCTGTCCGCGAACCTCGACGACGACGGCACCGTCCCCATCGGCTACTTCGGATCGACCGCCGAGCCCATGCTCGACGCCCGCCTCGACAACTACGCGGGGATCGTCGACCGCACCCACCCCGCGGTCCGCTGGGGGTCCACCAACTACGTGGCCGCCATGCAGGCCGTCATCGACGAGCACCAGCGGTCCGGTGCCACAGACCCCGCGTTCGTGATCTTCCAGACGGACGGGTCCCCCGACGACCGTGGCGCAGCCGAGCGGATGCTCCGTGACGCCTCCCGGCTGCCGATCTTCTGGGCGTTCGTCGGGTTCGGAAACAACATCCACTTCCTGGAGAAGCTCGACGACCTTCGCGGCAGGGCTGTCGACAACGCGTCGTTCTTCCACGCCGCGAACCCGCACCAGGTGACGGACGCCGACCTGTACGACGGCATCACGCACGAGTACGCGGGCTGGCTCGCCGCAGCGACGGCCGCCGGAATCGTCGCCTGACAGCCCCCTGACCGCTGTGGTGCAGCGCCCCCCTTCGCGCGCCACGGCACCCAGGCCCGCCGAGCCCGAACCCCCCGCCCGGGCTCGGCGGGTCCCCATCACTGCACCCGAAAGGCACGGCACATGAGCACCACAGAGCAGGCGAGCTTCTCGCCGCCACTCACTTACCCGACCGGGGCGACGGTCATCCTCGAGCCCGGAGCACCCAGAGAGGACTGGCACGCCGCCCGCCAAGGGGGCATCGGAGGCTCCGACATGGCCGCCATCTGCGGCCTCAACCCCTACACCAGCCCGCTCGAGATCTGGTTCCAGAAGACCGGCCGGCCTGTCCCTCGCCGCGACAACCCGGTCCTCGACGAGGCCGCCATCTACGGCCACCTCCTCGAGCCCGTCGTCGCCACCCGCTTCCTCGCCATCACCGGCCTGTACGCAGCCGAAGGGCCCGGCACTCTGGGGCGCCCCGATAAGCCGTGGATCGCCAACCTCGACCGCGTCACCCACGAAGACGGCCAGCCCGGCGTTGTCGAGATCAAGACCCGCTCGAGCTACGCCCTCAAGGACTGGCTCGACGAAGTGCCCGTCGCCGTCCAGATCCAGACCCAGTGGTATCTCGCCGTCACCGGCTGGCAGTTCGCCTACAGCGCCTGCTCCATCGGCGGCCAGCGCACGGTCATCCACCGCCTCGAGCGCGACGACCAGATGATCGCAGACCTGGAGAAGATCGCAGACGAGTTCTGGGACCAGGTGCAGACCGGCACCCAGCCCGCCATCGACGGATCCGCGGCCACCGGCGACCTCCTCGACCGGCTTCACGCGAACCCTCTCGAGTCCGTGGTCGTCGCCGACGCGCTCGAGGTCGAGGGCTGGCTCAAGCAGCGCGCCCACGCCAAAGAACAGATGGCCGCTGCGGACCTCGCCCTCACCGACGCCGAGAACCACCTCAAGGCCATCGCCGGGGACGCCACCGACGTCCACATCCGCGGCGAACTCGCCTACTCCTGGCGCCGCCGCAAAGGCCAGGTCTCGTGGAAGGCCGCAGCGCTCGAGGCCGACCCCGACATCAACCCCGAGGACTACCGGGGCGAACCCACCCGCGTCTTCAACATCCACCTGGAGAACCTGTGACCGACGCCCGCAACGCCGTCGCCCGCCGCGCCGAGAACGTCGGCGCCGTCCAGCAGAACGGCGAGCAGCAGCAGCCGACCATGGCGCAGCAGATCGAGAAGATGAAGCCGGAGCTGGCCCGCGCGCTGCCCAAGCACATGGACGCCGACCGGATCGCCCGCATCGCCCTGACGTTGATCCGCAAGAACCCCGACCTGGCCACCTGCAGCACTGCATCGTTCCTCGGCGCGCTGATGACCTGCTCGCAGCTGGGCTTCGAGCCGGGCTCGCCCACGCAGGAGGCATTCATCGTCCCCTACAAGGGGGAGGCCTCGTTCCAGCTCGGTTACCAGGGCATGGTGACGCTCTTCTACCAGCACCCGATGGCCTCGTCGGTGAAGGTCGAGACCGTCCGCGAGAACGACTACTTCGAGCACGAAGAGGGCCTCGAGGAGACGCTCGTCCACCGGCCGTTCGCCGGCGGGCCGCGGGGCCGCGCAGTCGCCTACTACTCCGTCGCCCGCCTCATCAACGGTGGCCGGACCTTCAAGGTCATGTACCCGTCGGAGATTGAGGAGCGGCGCCTGAAGATGCCCTCCAAGAACAGCCCTGCCTGGCGGAACAGTTACGACGAGATGGCCAAGAAGACCGTCCTGCGTAACCACTTCAAGGCCCTGCCGAAGAGCGCATCCCTGGCCCGCGCCATGGCCCACGACGGGACCGTGCGCACCGACATCCAGGCCGACGCCATTGACGTCGCGCCCCAGCACGACGGGCCGCCCGAGCTCACCGCCGGGGCCTCGAGCGACCAGCAGCAGTAACCGCCCCGTTGGGGCCCCCTGCCCGTCCGAAGCAGGCAGGGGGCCCCGGAACCCCATCGCACCACACCCGGAAGGAAACCGGCATGACCGATCCCACCGCCACCCGCATGTACGACGCCGTTGAGTACGGGCTCTGGCAAGACCTCGCCGACGCACTCAACCGCATCGAGGAGTACGGCCTCGACCCCATCGCTCAACTCTGTGAGCAGCTCAACGCCAAGCCTGTTCAGGCCATCGACGCAGGTGACGTCATCCACGGGAGTGGTGTCCGCAAGCCCGGCGGCTACCTCCTGCGCCACCGGTCCAGCCGGTTCGGCTGGACCGTCCAGGACCGCGCCAAGGCCCCGGAGGTCACGTCATGACGACCCCCCTGTACGTCCTCGACATCCGCGAGGACGACGACGGCATCGAACAGCCCAACGAAGCCCTCTTCACCCCCACCCCGGAGAACGCCGCCGAGTACGGCTTCATGACCCGCGACGGCATCCACCTCACCGGAGTCGGCGAGGAGGACGAGCCGCCCACCGAGTTCGTTGCCCTCGGCCACAACCACACCTGGACGGCGCTCGCGCTCCTCGCCGACGCATGGATGCGGAAGAACCACCCCGACGCCGACCTCCCCGTACACACCCGGCCGCCCGTCCGGAAGCACGCCGTGTTCATCACCCACCCCCACCCCGACCACCCGTGCGGCTGCGCATGGGACGGCCAGTGGCGGCTCGTCTACGCCCCCGCCACCGAACCCGGGGCTGTTGCGGTCACCGTCATCCCCGCAGGGAGGACGACATGAGGGCCCTGACGATCAAGCAGCCGTGGGCGGGTGCCATCGCCCACCAGACGAAGCGCGTCGAAAACCGCACCTGGAAACTCCCCGCCAAGCACCACGGGGCCCGCATCCTCATCCACGCCGGCGCGGAACGAGACCGGTGGGCAGTCGTCCACGGCGACCACCTCGACGTGTACAGCGCGATCGTCGCCGTCGCCACGCTCACCGGCTGCCACTGGGCCGAGAGCGACCGCCTGTGCAGCCCCTGGAGCCAGGACGACGCCTACCACTGGACGCTCGACGACGTCATTGCCCTTCCGCAGCCCGTGCCCGCGAAGGGGCGGCTGGGTCTCTGGGCACCCGACGCCGAACTGATCACCGCCGTCGAGCAGCAGCTGCAGGCGGTGACCCGATGAACCGCTGGTACGTGGGTCAGCCCACGAAGCGTGGCGGCGTCCACCCTCCCCGCACGAAGACCAACCGGTACGGCGAGCACTCGTCCGCCATGCGGCGCCAGGAGCAGCGCATCCACGACAAGGAGTTCCTCGCCAACTACGTGCAGCTCAAGCCCGGCATCCTCGTCGTCTGGGACGGGCAGCCGTACCGCGTCGTCGAGCTTGCCGAACGACCCCTCGACCTGTGGGGCGACAAGCATGAGGAGCGCTTCAAGGAAGCCCTCACCTACTGGGAGCGCTACCCGCGCGGCGACCGCCCCGAGAAGCTGACGTGGACCGGACGCCCCTACGCGTTCATCCTCGCCCCCGACGGCAGGCCGCAGGAGAAGCCCCTCCACCTGATCGGCCCCGCAGACCACTCCTGGGACGTGCTGCCCGAGCACTACGCGATCTGTTCCGCGTGCGGTGAACTCCCGCCCTGCCACGACGAACTCGCCGAACGTGAAGGCGACCGGCAGGCCGCCCGCGCCGACGTCCTCATGGACATCGCACCCGGCCACTGCCTCGGCTGCGGCGAGTACGTCAACGCCCGCCAGAAGGCCGCCCGCTTCCCCGGCCCGAACCTGTGGCGGCCGGACCTCCCGGAGAACTCGGCGGTGTTCCACGCCCGGCAGGAGTGCTCCGACGAAGTCGACCGCTACCGCACCCAGTGGGAAGCGCGCGGCAACAACAACCCGCAGAGCAGCCTCTTCGCCGACGAGGAGAACACGTCATGACCATCACCTCCGCCGAGGCCCGCGACCTGGCGAACGCCGCGCTGGCCCGCCTGTACGGCAACGTCACCCAGTACGACCGGCTCCTCCTGGAGCAGGCCATCGACTCCATCGCCGGAGACGGCAGCCGGTTCAGCATGAACGAACTGCGCGCCGTGCTCCCCGAGATCGGCTACAAGGCCGCCGGCCTGTTCTTCCACGGCCTCGTCGCACCGCACAAGGTGCCGCTCGTCGAGATCGTCGACGAAGTCACCTCGGTCAACAAGAAAGCCCACGGGAAGACCGTCAAGGTCTACGTCCTCACCCCGCACGGCCGCGTCGCGTTCAGCAAGCGGCGGCGCGAGCGGGCAGCCCTCCGGGACCAGAACGCGAGGGCCGCCGCATGAGCAACCTCGCCTGGATCATCCCCGCGCTCATCATCGCCGGGGCCCTCATCGCCGCAGCCGGAGCCTGGTTCAGGGGGCGGCGATGAGCTTCGAGACCTACGTCAACACCTTCTTCATCATCGCGTTCGCCGGCGCCCTCATCGTCACCGCCACCAAATGGCTGTTCGTCGCGACCGTCACCTTCTGGCTGCTGTACGGCCTCTGGTACGCCGCGATCCGCCTCGACACCTGGAGGCGGACGTGAAGCTCCCCTGGTGGCTCCGACGGTCCTGGCAGCAAGCACAACGGACCGTGCACGAAGCCGAGATGAGCGTCGCCGCGTACCGGTTCCTCACCGCCATCGAAGCCGAAGCCGCATGCCTCGACCAGCTCGCCGACGGCGTACCCGCCGCACCCGACAACCGGCCCGGCATCAACCTCGCCGCACACGACACCTGCGAACTCATCTACGGCATGCCCGCCGACGACCACGACACCGAACGGGGGAAGCGATGACCACCGCAACCAACGAACCGCCCGCACACGGGACCTACGCCCGCGGCAACGGCGCCCCCGGCTACCGACCGCCGTGCGACTGCCCGCCCTGCCGCAAAGCCCGGCTGCGGACCAAGAAGCACAACAAGGCCATGCGAGACCTCGGCAAGGGCGCCCGCGTACCGGCAGACCAGGCCCGCACCCGACTCCAAGCCCTCTGCCAGACCATGACGTGGGACCAGATCGCCGCGGCCACCGGCTGCGAACCCGGCAACCTCCGCCTGATCAGCTCGGGCAGGCGGGCCGCGATCAACCGCAGCACCCAGAACAAGATCCTCGCCGTGGCACCGCAGCCCCCCAGCGCGCGCGGCAAATACGTCGACGCCACCGGAAGCCGCCGCCGACTCCAAGCCCTCCGCGCACTCGGCTACTCCGCCCGCCACATCGCCGACATCGGCGGGTTCGCCACCAGCGAGAGCCGCGTACACACCATCTGCGCCACCCGCCAGCCCACCGTCCGCCACCACCTGGCCGCGAAGATCACCGCCGCCTACACCGTCCTCGCCGGAACACTCCCGCCGCCCAGCGCCGGAACCACCATCGCCCGCAACTACGCCGCGAAACAGGGCTGGGCACCGCCCGGGGCCTGGGACAACATCGACGACCCGGCCGCCGTCCCCGACTCAACAGGGCACTGCGGCACCGACCGAGGCTGGTGGACCCACCGCAATACACACCTCCCCGTCTGCCAGCGGTGCGAGGCCGCCCACCAGGAGTGGAAGCGGGACCACCAGCACCTGGCCAGGACCGAGTTCATGAAGGCCCTCACGGCCGCCCGCTCCGCCGCCTCCCACCGCGGCGCCGACATTGCCGACGACGGCCGCGAACTCATCCGCCACGGCTGCGACTACGACACCGCCGCCGCCCGCATCGGCGTCACCCGCCAACACCTCCAACAAGAACTCCAACGCCACCCCGAAGGAGCCGCAGCATGAGCTACCGCAACGACGACGACGCGCTCACCGTCATGGACTGGTTCTGCGGGGCCGGCGGGTCTTCCCAGGGCATGCACTCGGTGCCCGGGGTGCGGGTGGAGCGGGCCGCGAACCACTGGGCCAAGGCCATCGAGTCGCACGCAGCGAACTTCCCCCTCGTCGACCACTACCGCGGCGACATCCGCGAGGCCCCGGTCGAGCGGTGGCCCGTCACCGACATCTTCTGGGCCAGCCCCGAGTGCCCGCAGTGGTCGAACGCCCGCGGCAAGAAGCGGGACTTCGCGAACACCCTGCAGGGCGACCTGTTCGGCGACGGCGCCCCCTCCGAAGAGGTCGAACGCTCCCGCGCCCTCATGGAGGAAGTCCCCATGTACCTGCGCGGGGTGCAGCAGCGCGGCGGACTCGTCAAGGCGGGCGTCGTCGAGAACGTCGTCGACGTCCGGGCCTGGGACCAGTGGGACCGGTGGATCGGCGAGATCAAGAAGCTCGGGTACGAGACCCGCACCATCGCCCTGAACTCCATGCACGCCGACCCGCGCACCGTCCACCAAGCACCCCAGTCCCGCGACCGCCTGTACGTCGCCTACTGGCACCAGTCCCTGGGCCGCACCCCCGACTGGAACAAGTGGCTCCGCCCGCGCGCCTGGTGCACCGGCTGCCAGGAATGGGTGCGCGCCGTCCAGGTCTTCAAGGACCCCACCCGCGACATGGGCCGCTACCGCCAGCAGTACGTCTACCGCTGCCCTGAGGTGAAGTGCCGCAACCAGATCGTCGAACCCTCCACCCTGCCCGCCGCCGTCGCCATCGACTGGAACCTCCCCGGCCAGCGCATCGGGGACAGGGCCAAACCGCTCGCCGACAAGACCCTCGCCCGCATCCAGGCCGGCCTCGACAAGTTCGCCCGCCCCATGGTCGTCCCCGCTGGAGGGACCTGGCGCAACGACCCGGTGCCGCTCGACCAGCCCATGCCGACCCGCACCACCCGGGAGAACGACGGCCTCGCCATACCGCCCTTGCTCATCCCTGTTGAAGGACGGGACGGGAAGGAGCCCGCCTCCGCGAACAACCCGCTCCGCACGCAGACCGCCCGCAACGAAACCGGCCTGGCCTGGCTGCCATTCATGGTCACCATGCGCGGCGGCGGCGACCAGCTCCGCGGTAAGTCCATCGGTGAGGCGCTCGGCACGGTCTCCGCGAACGGCAACCACCACGGGCTCGTCGCCCCGAACGTTCCCGCCATGGTCATGCGGAACAACGGCTCCAAAGGCGACGGCGGCGAACACTGCACCAGCGCCGCCGACTACCTCCGCACCATGACGACAGCCGGCCACCAGTCCCTCATCACCTGGGAGCACCTCCTCGTCCCCTACTACGGCACCGGAACCGCGCGCCCCGTCGCCGACCCGATCGGCACCCTGTCCACCCGCGACCGGTACGCCCTCGTCAAGGGCGACGTCGACATCAACGACGTGCTCTTCCGGATGCTGGAGCCCCACGAGATCGGCCGGGCCATGAGCTTCGCCGACGAGTACGTGGTCCTCGGCAACAAGCGGGAGAAAGTCCGCCAGTACGGCAACGCCGTCACCCCGCCCGCCGCCGAAGTCATCGTCGCCGCCCTCGTCGAAGCCATCACCGGCGAAGAGATGTCCCGGCACGCGGCGCCCGAGCTGGCAGCCGCCGCATGACCGCCGCCGGGCCCTGACCGGCCGGCCACCACCGCACCTCCTATCCGCACCGTACTTTCGAGAGAAGCTGCACATGCCTTGGGCCAAGTTCGACGACCGGTTCCCGATGAACCGCAAGGTGCGTCCGCTCTCCGACCGCGCCTTCCGCCTGTACGTCTCCGCGATCTGCTGGTCCGCCGAGAACCTCACGGACGGCTTCGTCGCCGAGACCGAACTGCGCCTCGTCGCCGACATCCGGGGAGCCAAAGGTGCGGCCGCGGAGCTCGTTGACGTCGGCCTGTGGGTGCCGTCGACGCGCGTTCGTGCCGCGTTCGTGCCGCCGTCGCGTCAAGTTCGTGCCGCCGTCGTGTCGAAGTCGCGTCAAAGTCGCGTCGAAGTTCGTGCCGCGAACAACGACACGAAAGTACGCGGTTGGGAGATCCACGACTACCACGAGTACAACCCCACCGCCGAGCAGGTTCGCGCCGAGCGTGAGGCCAAGTCTGCACGTCAGCAGCGGTGGCGGAAGAAGTCCCGGGGCAACGGACCTGAGCCGGAACCGCCTGCCGACGACCAGGATGTAGACGCATCTACAGATGCGTCTCAAGACGCGTCGCGAGACGGTGCCGGAGACGCTGCCCCGCGCACGCGCGTTCCCGACCCGACCCGTACCCGTACCCCTTCTATGGCTGATGTAGGTGGGGAGGGTGCAGGTAGTAGTGCGCGCGAGTCCGCGCCGCCCGGCGAAGCCCCCATCGACGACGCAGGCTTCGCCGTCACCGACACGATGCGCCGCTGGGCGAACCTCACCTTCGGGGCGGCCGTCGACATCGAGCACTCCACGCAGCAGTTCGTCAGCCACTACCGATCCACCGGCGTCGACCGCCGCTCCTGGCCCGACGCCTGGCAGAAGTGGATCAGGGATGACGCGAAGAAGACCGCCGACCGACAGCAGCGTTCCCATCTCCGCGCCGTCGCCGGCCAGAGCCCCGAAGAACGAGGGATCTTCTGATGACCACCGACCTCGAACCCACCGACGACCTCGACACCCCGCGCACCCCACCCCAGGACATCTCCGCCGAGATCACCGCGCTGGGCTCCAGCCTCTTCAGCCGCCCCGCCCTGCGCGCCGTCCTCGACCGCCTCGACCCCGCCGCCTGCTACCAGCCCGCCCACACGCTGATCCTCACCGCCATGGGCGAGATGGCCGCGGCCGGCAAGGCAGTCGACCCGATCACCCTGTCCAAGCACCTTGGCGACACCGGACGCCTCACCCGGGCCGGCGGGCCCTCGTACATCCACCAGCTGGCCAGCTGGACATTTACCGCGACCAGCCCCGCGAACGCCGCCGAGTACGCGGACATCGTCATGGACCGTGCGCAGCGCCGGGCCGTCATCAGTCTCGCCACCGACCTCAGCGAAACCGCCTACGGCACGACCACTGCAACGCCCGAGCTCGTCGAGCGGGCCGTCACCCAGATCCGCGAACTCCGCGACCAGGGCGCCGCAGCCGAAGAACTGCCCACCGAGGACATTCTCGACTTCGTCAACCACGAGGACACCTACGACTGGGTCGTCCCCGGCCTCCTCGAACACCAGGACCGGCTGATCCTCACCGCGTCCGAAGGCGGCGGGAAGTCCACCCTGCTGCGCCAGATCTCCGTCACCCTCGCCGCGGGCCTCCACCCGTTCCGGACCGGGGAGACCATCGAGCCCGTCCGCGTCCTGACCCTCGACTGCGAGAACGGGGCGCCCGCCTCCCGCCGCAAGTTCCGGCCCATGCTCGCCGCTGCCGAGTCCGTCGAACGGCCCGTCAAGCGCGGCCAGTTCCACATCGAGTGCCGCCCCCAGGGCCTCGACCTGACCCGCCCCGCAGACCGGGCGTGGCTGATGCGCCGCATCGAGAAGATCAAACCCCAGGTGCTGATCATCGGCCCCGTCTACCGGCTGCACGCCGGGAACCCCAACGACGAAGAGCTCGCCCGCAAGGTGTCCGTCGTGATCGACGAGGCCCGCGCCACCGCCGGATGCGCCGTCCTCATGGAAGCCCACGCCCCCCACGGCAACGGCATCGGACCCCGCAGCCTGCGCCCCCTCGGCAGCTCGCTGTGGATGCGCTGGCCCGAGTTCGGGTTCGGCCTGCGACCCGTCGACGACGAGAAGTCCGCACAGAACCACGAAGGCGCCCGTGGCCGGGCCGTCGTCCCCTGGCGCGGTATGCGCGACGAACGCGACTGGCCCAAGTTCATCAAGCAGGGCATCGCCTGGCCGTGGACCTCCTACCAGCCCATCGACGCCGACCCGTACACGGGCTACTCCCCGACAGGAGCGATCTGGTGAGCCAACGCAACGCCTTCGAAGCCTTCCTCGACCGCATCGAATCAAGGCATGCCCGACAGGAGAACCCGGCCGGCAGCCCCGGCGCCCTCGCCGGCGGCATGACCATCGAGGCCCTGCCCACCGTCTACCGCGGCACGACGTTCCGCTCAGCCCTGGAGGCGTCGTGGGCGTGCACCCTCGATGAGCTCAACGTCGCCTGGGAGTACGAACCGCAGACGATCGACCTCCCCTCGGGAGCCCGGTACATACCCGACTTCTGGCTCCCGCTGACAGGCACTTGGATCGAGGTCAAAGGGCCAGGCGTCCCGAGGATCGAGAAGGCCTACGAGCTTGGATCAACCAGGGCGTGCGATTGCCACGGCCTCACCTGCGACTGCCCGTTCCCCGGCGGTGAACTGGTCCTCATAGGCCACCCGCCCAAGTCGCTGGACACCACGGCCGGCGGCCCGTTCAACCACTGGCCGCTGCACTCCCTGGCCAGACTTCGCCGCCGCCACGGTGGCCACCCCACCTGGACATCCACGCGCCGCAGCAACGCCTGGCTGACCCGATGCCCCGACTGCGCCCAGGTCACCTGGTTCGACTCGCCGTGCTGCCGGGCCTGCCGCGGCCCGCTCGCGGGCGCACACGGGGCCAGCTCCGGCGACCCCGACTTCACGTTCCACCGCGTCACCGGACCTCGCGCCGACACCGACGACCCAGAGGAGATGTCCGCATGACCACCATCTGCGCCCGCTGCAAGGGCACGAAGATCGACCCGGTGTTCGCCGCCATGGAGGACCACGGCAACGGTGATGTCCGGGAGGTCCCGGAGCCGTGCGCGGACTGCCAGGTCCCCGCCCCGGCGCCTGAGTTCGGCACTGACGGCTGTACGTGTGTCCCGTGGACCCGGCAGGGCGGCGAGCCCCGGCTGTGCGGGCCGAACGACACCGTCGACATGATCGGCGGCTGGCATTTCGGGAGCGACTGCCCGCACCACGCGCCGCGCAAGCCGTCGGACTCCGATCACCGCCTGGCCCTGTCGGAGGCGTTGGGTCTCGGGACGGGTGCGCCGTGGGATGCGATCGAGGAGCGGGCGGCGGAGTTGACGGCGGCCGCCCTCACCGCACCCGCCGACCGGGCGCACCGCAGAGCGTGCCCGTCCCGTGAGCCGCTGCTCGACGTCCAGTGCGCGAAGGAGGCCGGGCACGAGACGCACTCGGACCGGCCGGGGCGGATCTGGTATCCCGCACCCGCCGAACGGGCGGCCGTCAAGATGGGGGCCACCATCACGCGGCTGCGGGCTGAACGCGCCGAGCTCAACCGCCAGCTGGCCTGCATTCGTGGGGACATGCGGGACATGGAGGCCCACCTGCGCGAGCAGGACGCCGAGTTCGAGCGCCTCCGCGGGGGCCGGGCGGCTGTGCTGGCGGATGCCGAGGAACTGGCCGAACTCGACCGCGAGGGCGCGGAACTGGTCTGCGTGGACACGTGCGGCAGCTGCGACGCCTGCGGGATGGAGCCCTTCGGCACCCCCGCAGAGGGCTGGCGCGAGGCGGCCCGCTTCCTGCGCCGCACGGACCGCGACTCGCCGGACTTCCTCGGCGCGATCCGGGGGGCCCGCCTCATCGAGACCGAGCTCCGCCGCCGGGCCGACGAGGCACAGCAGACCAAGCCCGACGCGGATGATCTGACCGCCGAGGAGAACCGCGATCTCGCCGACGACCTTGGCCTCCAGCTGTACCGCGCGCAGGACGCCCTGGCGTTCGTCGCCGAATGCTGCGACATCGCCGACCGGGAACAGCGGCCTGTCACCACGGGCGTCGTGCGGGAGTGGTTGAAGGGCGCGCGCTGCGGACGGGAGTTGCGGGCCGACGAGGCGCAGCAGGGCGAGGCGGAGCGACCTGTCCAGCACGCTCCCGGGATCGCGATCCGGTGCCCTGCCTGCCGCTCCAAGGGCTACTCGGTCTGCCTGGCCGAGGGGGCGCAGCGATGAGCGAGCAGCCGCCCTACTACCAGGACGAGCAAGTGACGCTCCTCCTCGGCGACGCGCTGGAGCAGCTGCGTACCCTCCCCGACGGGTCCGTGGACTGCATCGTCACCAGCCCGCCCTACTACGGGCTCCGCTCATACGGCATCGACGGGCAGTACGGGCTGGAGGCAACGCTTCCGGAGTATGTCGCCACCATGCGTGCCGTATTCACCGAAGCGCGCCGGGTGTTGACCGATGACGGAACGCTGTGGTTGAACCTCGGCGACTCCTACAGCGCTGGCGGGCAAGGCGGCAACCGCGGCGGCAGGCTCATAGGCGGCGCACACCTGGATCGCGTCCCCGGTCGAACCCGGGTCCCAGGCTTCGCCCCGAAAAACCTGCTCATGATTCCGGCGCGGGTAGCCATGGCGCTCCAGGACGACGGATGGGTCCTCCGTAACGAGATCGCCTGGCACAAGATCAACGCCAAGCCTGAGCCGGTCCGTGACCGCATGTCCAGCAGGCACGAGAAGCTCTATCTGCTGACCAAGAGCCAGCGGTATGCGTTCAACCTTGACGCGGTCCGGGAGCCCTACACCTGCCCCAACGACTCGCGGCTGAATCCGGAGCAGGTGGCTCGGGGCCGTAATCCCGGCGACGTGTGGGCCATCCCTACGGGTTCTTATCCGGGAGCCCATGAGGCTGTGTTCCCCATCGACCTGCCGCTGCGCTGCATTCGGGCTGGTTGCCGTCCTGGCGGAACCGTGCTGGATCTGTTCTCCGGGTCTGGGACGACGGGCGCTGCAGCCGTACAGCTCGGATGCCAGTACGTCGGTATCGACCTCAACGCGGCGTACCACGACCTCGCCAGAGAGCGGTTCACGCAGGGCGTTCTCGCGTTCGACACCCCGTGACCCCACCCCACACTGCCCCGGCTGCCGACCGGGGCGGCGCCCACCCAGCATCCCAACCCGACCCGAAGGAGAACCCCATGCCCGAGAACATCACCGCCCTCGCGTACTTCATCCAGTCCCGCCCCGCCCCGGGTCAGCCGTGGCAGCAGGCGTCAGGGGTCCACTTCACCTGGAGGTCCAAGCCCCAGGCCCTGGCGAAGCTCGCCGCCCGCCGCGAGCAGCAGCCGAGTTGGGAGCACCGGCTGATGGAGCGGATCACCACCGTCACTGAGCGGCCCGCCGCGGAAGAGGGCCAGTGACCGACCGAACCCCGGCCCGCCGTCCGCAGGCCCGCAGCCTCCTGACCTCCCAGTCGGAGGCCATCCTCACGACCCTGTACCCGGGGCAGGTGCGGGCTGTCGTCATCGAGCGGGCGCTGCAGTGTCTGGCCGCCGCCGACCGGAAGCGGGCACGGCGGGCGGCACGTGAAGGGGCGGGGTCGTGAGCGGGCCGACGATCGCCGAGCTCCTGCATCTCGTCGACCGGGCGGAGCGGGGCACGTTGCTCGCCGGGGAGGCGGTTCAGCTCCGGGCGGGGATACGGGCGCTGGGGGCGGCTCGGGTCGCATCCGAGGATCCGGTCGGACCGCAGGAGGCCCGGGAGTGTGGCTGTGCGCCCGCCTCCCGGCCTCAGGACCAGAAAACGCAAAGCTCTAGCGGTCAACGAACTACAGGCCCCTCAGGGGCCCCTGAGGGGATTCGGCAGTGGAAGTAGATCGGCACCTGAAGCACTGGACCGACACTCAGCGATGGATCATCGCCGCGGAAACGGGTTTCGCCTGCGCCTACTGCCAGATCATCTTCGGGTCGGTCGTCAGCAGGCCCGGCCATGAACCGCGCGTCCTTCGGATGCAGGTCGACCACTTCATCCCCGTCTCCTGGACCGGCCGGGAGGGCGACAGAGCGAACTGCGTCGCGGCCTGCCAGATATGCAACGCCCTCAAGCAAGACGCGATCTTCGACTCTGTGGTCAACGCGCGCCGGCAACTTGACCGGCTGTGGGTCAAAGGCGGGTACCGGGTCGAGTTCATACCCGCGCGGTCCAACTTCGAGGACCCCGACGGATGGGCTCGTGACTACGCGCGATACCTGCGGACCGTCGGCGTCCGGATGGATGCCGAGTAGCGCCAGCCACCACCAACTCGACCTGAATGGAACCGATATGACCGACCCCACGATCACCGACCTCCGCCGCGAACTGGAGAAAGCGCAGATCGCCCTGATCGCCGCGCTGAAACATCTCGGCGCGCACGCCGAAATGAACGCCGCCCTCCACTGCGCGGACCGCGTCATGTATTCACCACTCCACGCCAAGATCGAAAGCACCATCGACGGCATCGACCACGCCCTCGCCCGCACCGAACAGACCGAACCCTCCACGCTGTTCGCGCGGTCTCTCGCGGACACCGCCGGACTCGTCAAGATCCTCACGGACCTCGACCGGTGCCAGCACGGCCGCCACCAAGGCGACGACTGCGGGCCCGCCGACGCCTGCACCGGCACCTCCGCAGGCAACCCGCACATGCAGCCGGGCGACGTCATCGGCTACGGCCTGCGTCGCGACACCATCGTCATGCCCGACCGCGACCACAAACACGACCCGAAGGCGTGGCGCGGCACGGACATCGAGGAGCCGAAGTGATCACACCGCCGCTCGGCCGGGAGATGGACACCAGCCGCCAGCCCTGCGGGTACTCGCCCGGCGACACCGACGCCGACACCTGCATGCGGCCCGCCACCTGGCACATCGCCTGGGACGTCGCGATGGAGAACGGGCTCGCCTGCGACGAACACATGGCATCCGCCAAGAAGTTCGCCTACGTCGACCGGCACCCCGTCGGCGCCGACTGCTCCATGCCCGGCAGTGCCTGGTTCTTCGAGGAACAGCGCTGCGGATACCCCGATGAGGCTCCGGTTCTGCAACTGGCCGAAGCCCTCACAGTGCCCACCAAGGAGCCGAAGTGACCGACCCCCGCCAGCCTGCGTCCTTCACCTGTCCGACCTGCACCGAGACGTATCAGCCGCACTGGCGTGACCCAGGCTCCGACCTGTGCCGCTCGTGCGGCCAAAGCCGCGACGGGTTCTGCAAGTGGGCCGACGAACACCCCCAGCACCTCGACCAGCATCCGTGCAGCGGCAGCAGTGAGGAACCCGGTAGTCCGTGCCGGTACTGCGCGGCCCCGGTACCGCTCAACGGTGATCCATGCCCGCACTGTTGGCAGACCTTCGACGGCATGAGCATCGCCGACGTCAAGGCCGTGTTCGCGGCCGACGCGGAGGCCATGGAGGGAGAGCCCGTCTTCAACATCACGCCCATCCTCGACGCGCCCACCGAGGAGACCCGATGACCGACCAGCCGACCTCCGACCCGATCACCGCCCTCCTCGCCCACCTGGAGGCGGAGCAGGCGAAAGCCCAACGCACCGCCGACGAGGCGGGTCGGCGCCCTGCGGATGACCTCACCGCCGTCGAGGCCCTGTACGCGGCCGGCGGGATGGCGTGCGGGTTCCGGCAGGCCGCGGTCCTCGCCGTCCACCACCTGCGCGGGCCGGAAGCCCGGGACGCGTACATCGCCGCGACCGAGGGGCAGCAGGCGGTGGGGACCGACGCCACCCCCGTCGGCCGATGCGTGTCCAGCCACTGCGTCGAAGGCGATCACATCTTCATGAGCCCCGAAGAGACGCCCGCGACCAGCACGGACACGCCGGACACCTGCTGCTCCTGCGGCGGCACCCCGGTCGTCTACCGGAACTACCGCGACCTGTCGTTCTGCGCCCACTGCGCGAACTGTGCGTGCGGGGAACGGCCGTGCGTGCGGGCGACCGACATAGCTGGCGACGACAGCGAGCTGGCCCAGCTGCGTGCCGAGCTGGCCCGGATGCAGGAGGCGGGCGACCACCACCTCGGCGGCGCCGAACGGGAACGCGCCGACGTCCAGCGGGACCGCGACCAGCACGCCGCCGTACTCACCGACGTACTGGGCCGGTTCTCACGCGACGCCAACGAGGAGGGCGCCGCCGGGTACCAGTGCCTCCTGACCGTTCCGGGCCCGATCTTCGAGCGCTGGCGCAGCATGGTCGCGCCGACCGTCGAGCGCCCGTGGTGGGAACAGGTCAGGCAGTACGAGCAGGCGGCCGTCGACGCCACACGCCACGTGCTGGAGCTGAAGGCCATCATCAACGCCGTCCGCGCCGCCCTCGACGGAGACCCGAAGTGATCGCCGACCTGGCGGGCCGTCTCGCCATCCACCTCACCCGGTACGCACACCGCCACGGGGTGCACCGGTACCTGGCCACGTCGTGTTTGCACGGTGATCACGCGTACTGCGCCGGGGAGACCGGCCGGGTCGGGGCGAAGGCGCCGGCGCGGTGCAAGTTCTGCCCGGACGGTGCGGGCAGCTGCGTCTGCCCGTGCCACCGGATCGGGGTGGCCGACCATGCCTGACCCGATCGCGTTGATGCCGCCGGGGGTCGACCTCTGGCTGAACGCCGGCGAGAGGTGGATCCACATCCCCGCGCCGCCCACCCCCGCCGAGAAGGCGTTGGCCATCCTGCGCCCGCACCTCGCCTGGCAGCCCCGGTACCGCCCCACCCCCTGACCCACCAGGAGACCCACCGTGACCAAACCGGCAGCAACCGACCCGCTGGCCAAGTCCAACGAGTCCTGCCCCTTCTGCCTGATCAACCTCGGCCGCGCGCCCGCCACGTTCGTGGGCGAGTGGGCCGACGCCTTCGCGATCGTCCCGCGCCAACCGGTGGTCGAGGGGCACATCCTCGTCATCCCGAAGAGCCACGTCGTCGATTTCGCGGACGACCCCGACGTGACCGGGGCGACCGCGCGGCGGGCGGCGCAGCTCTGCCGCGACCTGGACCTGGTGCACGCCAACCTGATCACCAGCCGAGGCGTACACGCCACGCAGTCCGTTTCCCACCTTCACCTGCACCTGATTCCCCGGACGGAGAACGACGGACTGGCCCTGCCCTGGCACTCCGGCCGCACCCGGCGCACCTCGGGAGACGCGCCATGAAGCGGCAACCGCCCCCGTGCCCGTCGGGGAAGTGGCGCTACCGCGACCGCATCGCCGCCATGTTCGCGCTCGCGGGTATCGACCGCACTGGATCGAAGCGGCGCGAGCAGCGCGCGTACCGGTGTTCCGCCTGCCGCGGCTGGCACCTCACCAGCCGACCTGCCTGACCCACCGCGCCTGCGTAGGAACCCCTACGCAGGCCACGGCCCGCACCCTCATCACCCAGGCGCAACAACCGAACCCATTCACCCCAACAGCCCGCAAGCCGCCACCACAACCTGATGCACTCCCACATTCAACAGAAAGCCCGGGGGAACCCATGTCAGACCACGGCCAACTCGCACACACCGGAATCGGCACCGTCGTCATCGGCGGCACCGCCTACTACATCGGCGGCTGGATGATCCTCGCCGCGCTCCTCCTCGTCGCCACCGGAACCCTCCTCATCCGCCTCCGCTTCCGCCGCGGACGCACCGTCGGTGAGAAGTGACCGGACGCCGCCGCCGGACCCCGGTACTGGCCGCCCACCAGCACCGCTCCGGCACCATCCTCATCGGCATCGTCGTCCTCGGATGCGCCGCCGCCTGGGCCGCACAACACGCCCTCGCCGCCTCCGATTACGCCCACACAAGCAGCCGCCTCAGCCTCGTCTGGGTGGCCCTGTTCTTCGCGTTCATGACGCAGACGCTCATGTACCACCTGGAGCGCCCCAGGAAGGTCAGCGCCCGGCAGCAGCGGTATCTCGACAGCCTCCACATATCGATCCTCGTGCCCGTCTACAACGAGGACCCCGGATACCTGCGCCTCGGTCTGGAATCGTTCCTCCGCCAGACCCGCATGCCGGACTCCGTGCACATCGTCGACGACGGCAGCACCAGCTCCGACTACACCCACATCCGCACCTGGTGGCAGCAGGCAGCCCGTAACGCCGGACTTCACACCACCTGGCAGCGCATCCCCAACGCGGGGAAACGGCACGCCCAGGCCAACGCCGTCGACCGCAGCGGCGACGCGGACATTTACATCACGTGCGACTCCGACAGCTGCTTTGCCCCCAACGCTGTTGCCGAAGCCCTCGCCCCGTTCGCCCGGCCGCGCGTGCAGTCGGTCGCCGGGATCGTCATCGCCACGAACAACCACGCCAGTCTCCTGGCCCGTGTCACTGACCTGTGGTTCACCACCACCCAGCTCGTCGACCGGTCCGGGCAGTCCGCGGTCGGCGCCGTCATGGTGAACTCCGGTCCCCTCGCCGCGTACCGGGCGGGCATCATCCGCGACAACCTCGGCAGCTATTTGAACGAAACGTTCATGGGCCGCCCGGTGATGTTCTCCGACGACAGCCTCCTCACCCTGTACGCGCAGGAGCGCGGCCTGACCGTTCAGCAGCCGTCCGCGGTGGTGTTCACGGCGATGCCGGAGAGCTGGGGGCATTTCTCCCGCATGTACCTGCGGTGGATGCGCGGCTCCACGATCCGGTCGGTGTGGCGGATGCGGTACCTGTCGGTGGCGCGGCCTGCGTTCTGGCTGCACCTGCTGCGCTGGTTCCAGGTGTTCCTCGTCCAGATGGTCACCGTGTGGCTGGTGCTCGTCGAGCCGATCGCGTACACGAATCTGCCGCCGTTGAGCATGCTGTGGGTGCCGTTCCTCATCGGCTGGGCGCAGGGGTTGCGCTACCTGAGTGTGATCCGCAGCGATGAGCGGATCCGGTCGCGGGCGGTGACGTGGCTCCTGATGCCCCTGGCGATCGTCCTGGCGTGGACGGCGCTGCGGTGGTTGCGCTGGTACGGCATCGCGACGTGCGCCCGCACCGGCTGGGGGACCCGCCAGAACGGCGCCGAAGTGTCCCTCGCCACCGCGGTCGGCCCGCAGCCCCTGGCGGCGGCGATGCTCGCAGACTTCCCGACGGCGCGAGTGCGGGCCGTCAAGCTCCTCGATGTGGACACCGAGACCACCCTGCAAACCGCCCTGCCCCGCCGGTAGGCCCCATGCGATTGCGGCCCCCGACCCGTGTGGGCCGGGGGCCGCAGACGTGTACGGACGGTGAGGGTCGCCGCTACTCCGACGGCAGCCGGCCCGCGATCTGCCCGGCCAGGATGTGCGCGTCCGTGGCGTGCTCGCCGGATCCGCCGGCCAGCACCTGCAGCAGCCGGACCGCCTCCCGCGCCTCGTCCAATGTGATCAGCGGGAGGCGGGTGGGCTCGGGGAAGTCGCCGGTGACCGGGGGTGCGATGCCGTCCATGACCAGGGCAACGGGGCGGGGGAGGGTCCGGTTACGGCACGTCGACGATCCTCACGTAGCCCGCCGCGTCCAGCTCGGCCAGCAGCTCGTCGATGTCCTCCGGTGGCAGCCCCGTGGCGCGCCGCTCCAGCTCAGCAGCCCGCGCGTCCTCGATGCTCCAGTCGCCAGCTGCCGCGAGGAGCTCGCTGAGGAGACCGACCGCACCGAGGCTCAACGGGGCGTTCTGGATCAAGTCGTTGGGGATGTACGTCACCGGCCTCTCCGGATCACGGAGCACGCTGTCGAGGATGTGCGGCTGTACGTGGACTTCCTTCGTCACGGTCGTTCGCCCCTTCGTTGCCAGCCTGCAATCGATCAAGCCTCGCGCGCACGCACTAAGGCCGAAGGGCCACCACGGGCGTGTTGGCAAGCCGGATATTGATGCCTTCTCCGTATTGGGTAACCCGTCTTGGTAGTGAAGACCCCGGACCGCCGAACCCCTCGCCCGTGACACCTTCGCCGAAGGCGTCGTCACCGAAGGTGTCGCCAGTGGCGACCTCTAAATGTCCGGTTTCGTGGAGCGGTTGTAGACCGTCAACGTCGTCACGAAGCCGCCCCCACCCGGCTGTCCCGCAGGAACCTTCGATCGCACACGGGTCAGGTAGCCGTACTCCTCCAGCTCGGCGAACGCCATACGGAAAGCCCTCTTGCTCTCCGCCCGATCACCCCGATGCCGGTGGGCCTTCTCCCACATCTTCTGGGCGTTCGTCTGCCATCCCGGCGGCCGCGCCAGGATCTCGACCAGCACCATGCGGGACAGCATCCCGAGCCGCTCGTCGAACACCATCTCGTTCGGGGGCTGGGAGAAGCCCTTCTTGATCTCGGACCGTTGGACTATCAGCACCTTTCGGCCTCCGTCTGGCAGGCGGAGGCCGGGGCGGCTATCGTCATGAGAGGTGCCTTACTTCGAGGTGGGACACTGACGAGGCGGGCTGGTAACCCGCTCCATACGCACAGCGGCCGGACGGAGAACCCCCGTCCGGCCGCTGCCGTTTTGCTGACATTCTACGTGGCGCATGTGACCCAAGTGGCATATTCACGCGGGCAGTTACGCCTGATCCGCACCGCTCTACAGCTCGGTGATCTCGAACGGTTCTGGCAGTGGCAGCAACGGCACGCCCAGCGCCGTCCCGATCAGTGCGCGGGCCAGAATGTCGTGCTCGACCGGGTCGCGGCCAGGCGGCATCAGCACGCAGAACGACCCGTCCGCGCGGACCGCGACACCACCGCAGAACGTCCGGTCGGTGATCGAGGACGTCACCAGGGCCACACCCAGCTCGGCCAGCAGGTCCGGCAGCGGGGCGTTGAGGAGGTGGGCGGGGGTCGGCCGAGGTCCCACAGGGGTGCGGGTTGTAGACGGCGTTGCTAAGGTTGCAGACACGAGTGCTCCTTCTTCGCGGTAGGAACTCACTGATCAGCAGGTGGCAACCCGCTGGTTGGGCTGGCCGGACGTTCGCAGCGTCCGGCCTTTCACGTCCCCCCCAATTCAACGACGTGGGCGGGGATGCGTCTCGGTGTCAGTGCGGGAGTACGCCATCGAGGTACTCCTGCACCGGTCCGAACAGCCCGTAGGGCACGTACTCCGCGATCTCCGAGTGCGCGATCCAGGCGACCGCGTCCAACTCCTCGTCGTCAGCGACCCGGGCCTCACCGCCGACGGGGCGGACCGCGACGTAGTGCATCGGCACCTTCGACTTCGGGTGGACTCGATCACCGAGCACCTTGATCACTTCCACCTTCAGGCCGGTCTCCTCGTCGACCTCGCGGACCGCCGCCTCCTCCGGGGACTCGCCGGCCTCGATCGCGCCCCCCGGGAAGACCCAGGAGATCTCACCCTCAGAGGCGCGGCGGCGGGCCATGAGGACCTTCCCGCCATCGGTGATGATCGCCACCGACACGGGGGGCTTCTCGGCAGTCGTCTCGGTCGTCATACGGTGGCCTCCAGGGCGTCCAGGATCGGCGGGTAGATGCGGTCGGCGGGGATGTAGCGGGAGAGCTCCGCTATGGGAGCCCATGCCACGTCGGCGTTTTCGGAAGCGTCCCCATTGACCGCTTCGCCGCGCACGAAATCGCAGAGATAGTAGTTGCAGTAGGCGCGGGTTACGGGATGAAGTCGTTCACCGAGGTGCTCACGGACCATGCAGTGGATGCCTGTTTCGTCGAGCGTTTCGCGGACCGCGACCTTGGTGGCGGATCCGCCCGGCTTGACGATTCCGGCAGGGAACTGCCAGGTGATGTCCGTGCCGTCCTGCCTGCAGACGAGGAGCACCTCACCCCCGCGGCGCACCACGGCGATGGCTACACGCAAGGCCTGTGCCTGCATCTGCTGGGGCTGGGCGCGCGTGTAGTGGATGAACCGCCGACGCACCGCATCACCTGCCTTCTCCGTGTAGGCCGTATTCAGAATCCGGCGGGTTTCCAACTTCGGGACCATGTCCGGCGACTTGTGCCATGACGCGACACTCCGGACGGAGACCCCGAGGCGCGCAGCGAATTCCTCCTGCGAGTCCTCGAATGCGTCCTGGAGACAGCACGCGTGTCGTCCGGTCCACTGGGTGACATCCACTATCGGCTCCTTGGCCGCGCCTGTGGGGGCTGTTGCGGCGAAGCTGCAGGGTGCCTGCATGTCCGCTGCATGATCACTGCATGTTGCTGCAGGGTGACTTCATGGTCCAGGGACGCGCACGCGCGTTGACTCGATCCCATGAAGCCACCGTCACTCTCCCTTGCCGTACTGGAAGGCGCGTTGGTACGTGACGCCTCCCATGATCTTGCCGATCTGCTTCCAGGTCGTCGTGGGGGTCTTGAGCCCCTGGGCGATCTCTTGGCGTTGGCGTCTGCGGAACAGTTCGAGTTCCTCTTCGAGGTGCTTGGCGAGGTTGACGAATGCGGCCCAGCGCTCGGGGAGGTCTTCGATCGCGCGCAGCTCGTCGTCGTAGCGCGTGTAGGGAGCGTCGGAAGAGATGGCCATGACGTGAGAGTACGGGCGATCCGACGCTCACTCAAGACTCAGCTAGAGAAAGTGAGTTGGGTGCTTGACTCCCCGTCGTGCGACCTCTACGGTCGAGACATCGAAGCCTCAAGCTGCGATTTGAGAATGATCGTCGTCCACTCCTACCGGACCCAGTCCGCGGACGATGAACAACCAAACAAAGCGGGCCGGCCGCGACTCCTACATCGCAGGCCGACCCTGACCAACAGGCTCTAACGAGGAGACCCTGATGGGTAAGCCGTACTCTAACGCGCCGCTCAAGGGCGCCGATCATGTGGCGTCCCGCCCCGGCCGCACGCCGCAATCCCACTATGCGGCGGCGCGGTCTGCCGAGGATGTTGCTCGCGGTCTGTCGCTTCGCTTCACGGTCCGTAGCTTCACGGGCAGGTTCGCCGACGACGTCGACGCGGTCGCCGTCGAGCGGGCGGAGTTGAAGGCGGCGCGCGACAGCTACAGCCTGCTGGCCGCGGCGCACCGGTCGGCGGCTCGCCGGATGGAGCGCGTTCAGCGCCTGCGGTCGCTGGTTCGCCGGGCGGTGGCCTGATGCCCTCCACCGACAAGCGCAAGGTCCTGAAGGAGTTCCCTGCCGGCGACCCGCGCGGCTCCTGGCCGGCGGAGCGGTATGCCGACAAGCAGCGTGCGAACGGACGGCGGGTCGAGGTCGTCTTGGACCTGGCCAGCGACAAGTTCGTGGTCTTCATCCCGGCCGGGGCGGTGTCGTCGTGATGCACCCGCCGAACTTTTCGCTCCCGTTGACGCAGGTGGATGTCAAGACCGCCCCGGTTCCGGTTGTCTCGCTCGCCGAGCTGTGGGACGGCATGACGGCGTCGGTGGCTGCGACGGTCACCACCGTGGATCGGCGGGCGACCGGATATGGCAGCCCGTGGGCGGTCGTGACCCTGGAGGACGACTCGGGTTCGGTCAAGTGCGCGGTGTTCCCAGCCACGTACCGGGTTGTCGCCGAGTCCCTCACTGTCGGCGCCCGTCTGGTCGTCCGTGGCCGGGTTGACGCCCGTGAGGCCGAGGTCCGGCTCATCGCGATGACCGTGACTAAGGCGGAGATGGCTGCTGCGGAGCGGTGGCGCTGCCCGGGCTGCGACACGTGGAACACGGCCAAGCGCGATCCGAAGCGCTGTCACGTGTGCGGCGAGAAGCGCAACTAACCCCCGATCCAGCCGCGGGCGAATCACCCCCCGCTTCCGCCCGCGGCTTCCACCCCACCCCACCGTCCCGAGAGGATCCGTGATTCCCCATGTCTCCATCCGTTCTGTCCGACGCCGATCTGGCTGCCACGACCGCGCTGGGTGCCCGTCGCAGGGCTGCTGTGTCGGTGGCTGAGGCGCACGACGAGCACGTCGCGGAGTTGCTCACCGACTTCGCTGTGGCGCGTGCCGCTGGCCGTTTCGACGTGATGCAGCTGATCCGTGACCACGCGGCTGCGATCGATCCCGGGCTCGTCGCCGAGCTCGACGGGTTCGACTACCTCGCGGCTGCGTGACTGCCATGGACACCGTCTACCGGTACGCCGCGGTCCTGGCCGCGATCTGCACGCTGCTCGTCGCGGACGCTGCGCTCGGCGCACACACCTGGTGGTGCCGACTGCGCGGTGCGCACGACGAGACCCCGATGTTCTTGCGGCTCAACCGGGCCGTGGGGTGGGCCGATCGCGACCCGAACCTCCCTGACCGGTGGCGCGACCCCCGCGACGTCGCCGCAGCCCGGCAGGGCAGTGACGCCTACAACGCCCTGGAGGGCTGACCCATGCCGATCACGTTCCGTAAGTCCTTCCAGGTCTTCCCCGGCATCCGCCTCAACATCAACGCGAAGTCGATCTCCCGGACGTTCGGGCTCAAGGGCGGCCCGCACCACACCCGCAGCAGCACCGGGCGCCACACCACGTCGATGAATCTTCCCGGCCCGTTCGGATACCGCTCGACCAGCACCCGCAGCCGTCGCCGGCGGGGGGAGTGATCGGCATGAAGCTGACCACCCACCGTCTCAGCCGGAAGCACCAGCCCGTCGTGGACCGCGTGACGTTGATCCTCGATGAGGCGGCGCGGGTCGTGAAGCGCCACAGCGGATGCGGCGTCGGCCGGACCGAGGTCGCGGTCACGACGAGGCGCGGCGTGACCGATCTGGCGTGCAGGGCGCATGAGGGTCTGTTCGGCGTGAGTGATCCGGACGACTGGGACAACTCGGCCGGGACGACGACGTTGACCCGCACCGGAACCCTGGTGATCGTCAACGCTGATGCGCACCTGCGACACCTCGAGGAGGTCGACAGGACTCTCCTCCATGAGCTGGCGCATGCCGCGCAGTTCAACCGGCCCGGTGCCCGCAAGCAGAACCTGCGCGCCATCGAGTATGGCCTCGGCCTCCGCGAACTGTCGGCCACCGAATGCAGGGCCGGAACGCGGCGGATGGACGCCGACGAGCTGGAAGCGGAGCGGGCCGAGGACCTGCTCCGGCAGCTCGCGAAGGCGGTGCGCTGATGCCGACCTGGATCCTCACCGTGACCTCCCGCACCGGCGCCAAGGTCGAACCGCTCACCGGTGCTCCGTCGCACAGCTTCGCCGTCTACGACCGGGACGTCCTCGAGCAGCACCTCGACGCCGCGAAGTACGACCCGCGTGACCTGCACATCGACGTCCGCAAGATCGCCTGACCACCCAGCCCGTCACCACACCGAAGGGATCACCGATGAGCAGCGGATTCCGCTCCTGGGAGGAGCGCAACGCGGACACGGCGAGGACCCGTGCCGAAGCCGCGAAGCTCACCGCCGAAGCCAAGACCGCCGAGCAGAACGCCACCGTCGGGGCTGCGAAGGTTGTCACCGATCAGCTCGCCGAGCAGATCAAGCAGACGAAGCTCCGCAACCAGCTCGCCGATGTCAAAGGCCGCGCCGATGATGACAAGGACCGGCGCCAGGCCAGGCGTCGCGAGCAGCGGGCCGACGACGGCACCACGTTCAAGGTCCTCGTCAACATCGTCATGACGCTGGGCCTGCTCGCCGCGCTGCCCGCCCAGATGTCGTACTTCCTCACCCTGCACCGCAAGGACGACCAGCACCCCGGCTACGCCTGGACGCTCACCCCCGTCCCGTTCTTCCTCGAACTCCTCGCCTGGGTCGGCGTCATGGGCACCCGGTGGGCGCACCGCAAAGGTCTGCCCCGCTGGCCGTTCTGGCTGATGACCGCAGCGCTCGCCTCGGTCGCCGGCTACATCAACCTGGCGCACGGCAGCACCGAGTACGGGATCGTCGCCGGGATCGCCCTGGCCGCGACGTCGATCATCGGTCCGCTGCTCGCGGAGGTCCGCCAGTTCCTGGAGACCAAGGCCGCCGAAGACGGGCGGACCCTACAGCAGCGGGCCCGAGACCGTCGTACCGCCCGTGAAGAGTCGAAGCAGCGGCGTGCGCAGGAGCGCATCGAGAAGGACGAAGACGGCCGACGCAAGGAACTCTTCAAGGACGAGTTCGACGAGTTCCGGCGGATCATCGCCGCGCACCCCACCGGAGGCATCAGCCGCGAGTCGGCGTGGGAGCAGGCGTGGGACACCATGCACCTCCTCCCGCTGTCCGTGACGGTGGAGAGCCTCGCCTCACGGGAGGTCGCCAGGGAGGCCATCGAAGAGGTCATGGCGGACCACGGGTCCACCCGCGAAAGCCTCGCCGTCGACCTCTGGCTCGCTGAGATTTTCCCACCCGACCGCGGCGACGACGGACCCGCAGGAGCGCCCGCAGAGGGTGCGCCCATCGAGCCCACGGGGGGAGGGTCACGGGCCCGCAGTGAGAGGCACCCCGAGGGCACCGAAGGCCTTGTGGGGAAAAGGAAGCAGGCACCTCGCGGCTCGACAAACGGCGCCGCCCTGAAGCCCCTTGATGACGCGGACTTGGAGAAGGTCCGGAAGCTCGCCGCCGCCCTCGGGTCGGCAGCACATCTCTCCCATAGCGCCGTGAAGAAAGCGGTCGGCGGGGGCCGCAACGAGTACCTCGCTCGGCTCCGCAAGACCGTGCAGGCGGAAGCGCGACAGGGGCAAGCCAAGCCCGGAACAGACGACTGATCCACAACCCTCAACCAGGAGACCCCTCATGAACACCACCATCCGCCGGATCGCCGTCTCGGGCAGTGCGGCCGTCGCCCTCCTAGGAGGCGCCGCCGCGATCAACATGAGCGCCGCGCCCGACGCGTCCGCCACCGAAATCAGCACCGCCATCGACCAGGCCACCGGCGCCCCCGTCAACCTCCCCGACGGGCGGGTCATGCACATCCGCGGCCTCGACACGGCCGGCTACCAGGCCGACGCCGCCCACCACACCGCAGTCGTGCGACTCGCCGCCGACACCAACCCCGGCACCACCGGCGGTACGTACAACGACCAGACCGGGACCGGCACCGGCCAGCAGAACCCGACGGTGGGGAACGGGGTCAGTTACACCCCCGCGCAGGTGCAGACCCAGGCGGGCGGCGGCACCATCGCCATCGGCATCGTCGTGATCATCGTTCTCGGCACCATTGCCTTCTTCCGGGTCAAGGGCAGCGCCAAGGTCGGCGACGCAGTCCTCTTCGCCTTCCTGGGTGTTGCCATGTCGGGAACGGTCTTCGGAGTCATGGCGAAGACGATGTCGGAGCAGGGAGTCGGCTCCCTCGGCGGCATCCTCGGCGGCCTCGGCTAACCCCCACCACCCCCAACCACTCTGAAAGGACTTGGCCAGTGGCCACCGACCAGAAGCCCACCCCCGAGCCGACCAAGCAGGAAACCACCTGGCGGGACAAGCTGCGCGGCCGCGGCGCCGACCAGGCAGCGAAAGCGCGCGCCGCCCTCGCCGTACAGCGCGACCACGCCAAAGCCCGCACCGGGGACTGGCTGAAGGGCGCCGACCTCACCGACGAGGACCTTCAGCAGATGGTGACAGAGAAGGCCCGGGAACACCGCGCTCAGCGGGTGGCGGAAGCCGAGCAGCAGGTCGCCATCCTGGAGAACCGTCTCGACATGGCCCGGTCCATGGGGAAACGCGGCAAGGACATGGTCTCGCAGCTCAAGATGCAACTCGTTGTTGCCGAGGACGCCCTGGACGCGGTCGCCAGCGAGCCGGACCCGCCCCCCACCCAGCGTCAGCTCAACTCGGCCCGGCTGAAGAAGCGCGCCACCCGGGCCGGCTACCTGGTCGGCGGCGGGCTCCTGGCCCTGAAAGGTGCGGCCACCGACCCGACGCTACTCGGCTTCCTGGGCGTCGCGGGCGGCTACGGCTGGTACCTGGTGTCGCGCCCTTTCACCGACGGCCAGACCCCTGCACCTGCACCGAGCACCCCGCAGGGACTGGCCACCCCGCAGAGTCCGGCACCTTCGATCAACCTGACCAAGCCCGAACCGGCGCCCGGGGTGAGGGAGTTCAACGCCCCACCGCCGCCCGCGCTCACAGTTAGCCAGTTGGACGAAGCCCTCCGCAGTGTCGGCATGGTGCGACCAGGCGAGAAGATCCAGATCCTGGCCGTGCCGCAGCGAGAGAAGGACGGCAACACTACCGTCGTTTTCGATCTGCCCGCAGGCCAGAAAGTCGCCAACCTCCAGCTGAAGATCGAGGAGTTCGCCGGGGCGCTCGGCCGCGACTCCACCATGGTCGACATCGAGAAGGCGGGCAGTGCGGTCCGCACCAGCCTGTGGATCACCGACGAGGACCCGTTCGCGAACACCCGCCCCTCACCGCTGATCACGCACCCGACGCAGATCGACGCGTTCAGAGACGGCATCCCGGTCGGGTGGGGGAAGCGCGGGAACACCATCAAGCTCCCCATCAGCAGCTCGAACATCGTGATCGGCGGCGGTGCCCGCTCCGGCAAGGGCGTCGGCGCCTCGAACCTCGCCGTCGGCGCCACCTTCGACCCGCGCATCAACCCCCGGATCGTCGCGGGCAAGCAGAACGCCGAATGGGACGCCTACGCCCGTGCCGGAATCGCCTGCACGTACTTCAAGCCGGACCCGGCCCGGCTTCTGGCACTTCTCGATGCCGAGATCGCGGACAAGGACCGGCGCGAGGCGGCGCTGGGCAGGCTCGGCAAGAGCAAGCTGGTCGGCCCCGCGATCGAGCAACTCGGAGGCATCGAGCTCATCATCATCGACGAGCTCGCCACATACACACGCCCCGGAAAACCGCTCCGGGACGAGATCCTGGAACGCCTCGTACTCCTCGCGTCCGTAGCACCGGCCGCCGGGATCCTCCTGGTCGTCCTCACCCAGTACCCGGGCGTCGACATCTTTCCGACCGAGCTGGCCGTGAACTTCACCACGAAGTGGGCGATGCGCGTCGACACGGCGACGCAGTCCAACGCGATCCTCGGCGCCGGTTCGTCCGGCATGGGCCGCGATGCATCCAAGTTCGACCCTCCCCGGCCGGGCTTGGGCTGGCTCGTCAACCCCTTCGTCGGGGTCACCGACCGGGCTCGCAGCTTCGACATTGACGAGGATGAGCGCGGCGAAATCAGCATGCTGCAGGAGAAGGCCGCGAAGATCCGTGAAGCTGCGGGGCGTCTCGCCGGGCAGTGGGACGACCCGATCGAGCGACACCTCCTCAACGCAACCGGACTGTCCTCGGCGGCCGGCGGACCGAAGCGCGACGGCATCCCGGGACGGAACGTTCTGAATCACACGCCGGACCAGAAGTTCCAGATCGGCTGCTGCCGTCAGGCACTTGAGGCCATGGATCAGCTGGGTCGTGATGTGGCGCAGCTCGACGAGATGGCTCAGATCATCGGTGCGATCCAGAGCGACGAGCTTGGGAGGGCGCTTCGTTCCGCAGGCGCCGGCGGAACCGTGAAGATCACGGTTCCCGGCCGGGAGGGGCAGGTTCGCGGCTACCAGCGGGCCGACGTCAAGGACGCGCTGGACTTGCTGCTCGGCTCCTGAGTGCCTCGTTTGCCCCGTCTTGTCGGGTGGCGATCGGTCGTTTTGCCCCGTCTTGTCGGGTGGCCGCTGGGTGGATTCCATCCGGCTGCTATCCACCCTCGAAGATCGACTATCCACCCCCCAAGGCGGGGCGAATGATCCCATAACCACCCTGTTTAGTGCGCAGATCGCCCGACATCAGCTCTAACTGTCCAGCAGGGATCACTACTCGAAGGAGATCGACATGAAAGAGATTTACGAGCGTTCGAAGCGCGGCGCCAAGCAGCTCGAACGTGATGTTCGGATCGGCACCGTCCTCTACACCGTCGTGGACGTCGCCCAGAACTACGCCCCGTGGGAGGACGCGCAGCTGTACAGCCGCTGCGTCGTGACCTTCAGGAGCCGCGTCACCGGCAACCTGATGATCAGCGGCAGCATGTCGGTGATCGGCCTGGCCCTCCGCGAAGGCCCCGTCTACACGGAGAAGCCCAAGGGTCTGCGGAACCTCGCCAAGCCCGGACGGCAGGTCTCCGGCCCGCTGCCCGACGGCTATGAGGGTGTCCTCGACGAGGCCGAACTCAAGGGCCTGGAGAAGCGGGTCCGCAACGGCAGTGACCCCCGTAAGCGCCGCCGCCTCGGCGGCTGGCGCGTCTGACCGCACCGGAACAACCACCAACCCCCGAGAAGGAGCACGTGATGCCGAAGCAACCGCGGGCCGACCGTAAGGCCGTCAACCGGGCGAGCCGTGAGGCGGACGCCGCCCTGCATGAGAACCAGCGCAAGGAGAAGGCTGCCGGTGTCACCGAGGTGACACCGGAGTTCCTCCGCCTGAACGCGATCGCCACCGAGGCCGCGAGCAACGCCTCCTGGTACCGCCGCTAGATCCGTATGACGACCAGTACGACCGTCGCCAACACACACCCAAGGAGCCAGATATGAGCAACGAACCGCAGAAGTACGCCGACGGCCTCACCGACGCTCAGCACCGGGCACTGAGGGCGTCGCGCCAGGAAGACACGAAGCATGCACGCCGCGAGGCGAGCGGCGACGTCCCCATGCACTGCGGGGAGTCGATGGGGCACGCCGGAGACGGCTATTACCGGTGCGTGAACTGCCCCACGAACTTCGACGTCAACAGTTTCTGAATCCGTACACAACCCGAAGGGGAGACCGATGGGCATCCGCGAACGCCGCGCCGCCATTAAGGCGTACAAGGCCGCTGACAAGGCGCTTGAGGAGAAAGGGCAGCGCGACCAAGCAGCCGGGATCGACTACGAAACCCCGGAATTCCTTCGACTCAACCGTGCGGTCGCCGAGGCAGAGGACAACCCGCACCTGCCCGACCGCTACCGCGACCCCCGCGACCTGCACGACTGATGACCGGGGGCGTCCCCTCCGCCTGGACAGCAACGGGACGCCCCCACCACCCCAGCACAGCCCAACGACCGTGAGGAGCACTACGACATGACCACGCCCGTCACCACGGCGGCAACCCCGCACGCACCGCCCGACGCCACCAGCACGCTGATCGTCGAGATTGAGCAGTACCTCGCCGACCACGCCCCGCAGGCCGCGCCCCCGCAGCCGCGCCCGGCGACCGCACACCAGCTCGTCACCAAGACCACCGCGGAGTTGGTCGCCGAAGCGTTGGGCGCCCCTGTGGCGGCGGCCGTGCCCGCGGCGCCCGTACTCCAGCCGCCGCCCGCCTTCCTGCGGCGCCTTCCGGACTGGGCACTCACCCTGCCCATGATCCGCAACCGGTTCGGTGGCGGCGGGCAGGACGTCACTGTTGCCCAGCACCTCCAGTTGACCGCCATGGTCATCGAGCGCTGGGGATGGGCCCAGGGCACCCTCCGCAAGAGCGGGTGCATCTGCATCGAGGGCGCCCAGTTCGTGCTCCTGCGCCTCGGCTACGGCAACGGCGACACCCTCCACGCCGCCACCCTCCACCTCCACCAGCTCCTCGCCAACGTCGGCGCCGGATCCCTCACCGCCTGGAACGACCACCCCGGCCGCACCCAGCAGGAAGTCCTCCAACTCATCCGCATGGCCGCCACCAGCGCACAGGAGATCCGACGATGACGAAGAAACGCGACCTGAAGATCGACACGTTCGAAACGGTCCGCCCCGGCAAGAGCAACGTGCAGTGGGTGTCCGCGATCCACGACGAGAACGACCCGTGGTTCAGCCTGCAGTCCGAACCCCACACCACCAGGCAGGCATCCATCGACGACGTCACCCGCAAGGCCCGGAAGGCGGGGGTGGCCTGATGGGCGCGAGGATCAGCCACTACGACGGGGCACCCTCCTGGCACACCATCGAGAACCTCGGCGTACAGCTCGAGCACGTCACCACGTCCGGTCAGTGGCGGCACCTCAAGCCGCTCTTCGACGGGAGTCTCCGCGGCCCCGTCTCCGTGTCGCCCCGCGACGCCGCCCGCATCGGCGACTACCTCGAGTCCGCCGCCGGCCACCGCTTGATGCCCGGCAACTGGGCCGACCTCGCCCGCAAGATCGCCAAGGCCGCCCACCGGGCCGCCAACCGCAACCAGCAATGGACCTGGGAGTGACCTGCATGCCTGCCGAGACCACGACGATCACCCTGACCCCGCTGACTGCCGATGAAGTATTCGAAGGCGGTGCCTTCCGCAGCGACGGAGGCCTCGATGAAGGACGCTGGTTCTTCCGCGGGCACCTCACCGCCGGACAGGTCGACAAGGTCTACTTCGAGGCGTACCCGGAGCAGCGCTTCCCAGATGTGCTTGACGCCGACAGCGTTGAGCAGGTCTGGCAGGTGTTCACCGCCCACGGGGACGACTGCTACCTCGTCGGCGAGAACAACTCGGACACCCCGTTCACCGACACCGACTGCATGCTCTGCACCTGCGAGTCCGGCCCCGCCATGGACCACGACGGGGTCGAGTACCGGCACCCGCATAAGGCAGACGCCACCACCCCGGGCGCCATCGCCGTCACCTGGGCAACCATCCGCGCCGTCTGATCACCCAGAAGCGGAAGGGCCCCGGCCGTCTCGCTCGGTCGGGGCCTTCGTTGTGGGTGCGGGTACGGCGCGGGCGATCCACCGGCCGGCCGTCACCATCCGCGGGTCCATGGCCGGCTCCAGCCCCAACGCGACCAACGCCCGCAGCCCTTCGGCGCATTCGTGTTCGTCGTCACCCTGCACCGTGAAACGCAACGCCATACGGGGAGTGTGCCCGGGGCGGGTGATGCGGCGGGGCGGAACGTGGATTCAGCCCCGGATCTCGGAGGACTGGGCGTCCAGGCGCGCCCGCACCTTGGCGACCCTGTCCATGTCTGGCTGTACTTCCGGAGCGTCGATGTCGAGCTCAGCGTGGATGCGCTGATAGATGCCGAGTTCGAGGAGCGGGATCTGGATCTCGTCCCAGGGCGTCGGGCCGACCGCCGCGGTCAGGTCCTTGATCCGCTGGGTGATGTCGTCGCAGCTGACGGACCAGGTACCGTTGATGGCGGACCGCCTGGCGATCTCCAGATCGCCCCACAGGCAGGCCAGTTCCTCGCGGGCCACAACTTCGAGCTTCATTGTGTCGATCATTCGGACTCCCCGCGGTCGGGTAGCGGCCCGTAGCCTGCCTGTTGGAGTTCGTACATGAGGTCCCCGACGTCCGAGCCGAGCCCGTCGTTGGCGTCCTCGATCCACTTCCAGACGATGCCGAGCAGCGCGCGAGCGTCGTTGCCGTTCAGCGGCTGCGATCCCATCTGGCCTTCGGTCACGACTGCGCATCCGTGACCGGCGTCTTCTTCATTCGGTCGGCTCGGTCCCGGTATCGCTCGTCAGGTTCGATGTCTGCTGCGCGTGCCAGCTTCCGGACGTGGGCGCCGGTCCAGCCAGACGCCTTCGCGACTTCGGTCGGCTTCAAGTGGCCCTCGCGTAGCGCGGCGAGGACAAGGTCTTTCAGGTCGTCGCTGGACTTCTTGAGGCGGTCGGCGTCGCGCTGGCGGCGGGTGCCAGCTGCGGCGATGTCCTCCAGTGAAGGCGGCTCGACGGGCGGGGTCGGGTTCATGGCATCAATCTAGCGCAAGTGGGTTGTGGTGCCCATGCCTCAGGCGTACTGTCGGAGTCATCGCCAGCGCAACCGATGATCGCTAGTCGGTGGTGATGGTGATTAAGTGAATCGCCACGGAAGACCGACCGAGGAGACGCCATGAAGACCAGGGCCCGCATCAACTGGATCGCCGGAACCGTCGCCAACTTCGACAACTACGGGTCCCTTTGGGGCTACGAGGCGGTTGAGCAGGCCGAGATCGGCATCGCCAACGAGCGCGCCGCCGGCACCGTCGTCGACGAGTGGAACGTCACCGATCGCGACGGCCGGCCGATGCGCATCGTCCGCATGGCCGACCCCGAGTTCCTGAACACCATCGCCGTCTTCGCCTGACGCACCCAGGGCCCGGTCCGCCGGCCGGGCCCGCCGATCCACCGCACTCAGGGGGGAACCTGATGATCGTCTCGAACCGCATCCGCCGCCAGCCGCCGAGGATCCATGCGACTGCCCAGCTGATCGGCGGCCGTTCCCACCAGTGCGACGTCACCGCCACCTACACCCACAACGGTGCCCGCGCCTACACCCTCCTCGACGGCATCGGCAGCTCCGACGAGATCCGCGACTGGACGCGTACCGCCGCCCGACAGGTCGCCCGTGCTGCGGCCCGCCGCGGCGACGCCGAAGCCGGGCTGCGGGCCGTGTACAACCGGTACGCGGCCGACCCGGAACGCCACGACGTGTGGGCGGACCTGCCGGACGCGTGCGCGGTCGTCGCAGTCCACACCCCCGGCCTACTGACCGTCGCCTGGTGTGGTGACGTCCGGGCTTACGTACTCGCCGGCGGGACCCTGCACCGGCTCACCAACGACCACAACATGCGGCGCGTCATCGGTGGGTCCCGGAACCGGGTCACGTCGTGGCTCGGCTCCGAACTCACCGAGGAGCAGGTCCTCGACCAGGTGGGGCATCCGGCGATCGAAACCGCCACCCGGCACCCGGTGCGGGAGCGGCTGATCCTCGCTTCGGACGGGGCTTACGAACCGCTCGAGGACAACGGGTGCCGTCTCCCTGACTACCTCATCGGCACACCTGCCGAAGCGGCTGCCGACTTCACCGAGTCCGCTATCGCTTTCGCCGGCGGGCACGCCGACAACGCCACTGTCCTCGTCGCCGACCTCGGCTGAGGCGGCCTGCCAGAACGCCACCGATAGGAGAAATCGTCACCATGGAACGCATTTTCAACACCCGCACGAGCGGCCCGGTCGTACTGGTCCTGCCGATCGGAACCGCCCGAGTGAAGGTCGACCAGACCGTCAAGACCGCGACCATCCGTCTCCACACCGTCGACAGTGAGGGTCCGTCCGTCGACGCGATCAACCGCGCCGCCGCTGGCACTGTCGAAGGCCTCAGCGTCACCGTCTCCAAGATTCCGGGCAGTGGCGGCGGCGTGACCATCATCAACGGCGGTCGAGGCGGCAGCTACAGCAGCGTCGTCTCCTCCGGGGGCGGCACCGTTATCGTCAACGGGCAGGTCATCAGTGGAAGCGGCATCTCCAACGGCATCACCGCCGAGGTGACCATGCCCCCCGGTACGGCTCTGAGGTTCCGATCCGAGTCCGCCAACCTGCACGCCAGCGGACCGCTCCCGTCGCTGGATGCAACCAGCATCTCGGGCGACATCGAAGCAGGCGTCGTCGGTACCGCATCAGCCAAGACCACGTCCGGGGATGTCGACATCGACGTCGTCACGCACCAGATCGTCGCGACCAGCGTCTCCGGCGACATCGAAGTCGGCTCCTACAGCGGCGAGAGCGCTGTTCTGTCCTCCGCGTCGGGCGACATCGCGCTGTCGGCTACCCGTGAGGCCAGGGGGGCCCTCTCCGCCTCTTCCATCTCCGGGGATGTCCGACTGCGCGGAGCCGCTCACCTCAACCCGCAGGCCTCCAGCGTTTCCGGTCGGGTTCGTGCGTGACCGCCACCCCCTCAGATGTAACCGTCGGCGACGAGCCGCCGCCTGCTCCCCGCCCCTTCGAGGAGTCCCTGCGTGAGGTGATTCGCGCCGACCGCGCCCACTTCGACCGCGACGACGATGACGACGACCGAGACGAGGACTGACCATGGACGACTGCCCCGAGTGCGACGGAACCGGCCCCGACCCTGCATGTGACGGTGACGGCTGCGACGGCTGCGACCAGACCGGGGACTGCCAGAACTGTGACGGCTCCGGAGAGGACCCCGAGGGATGACCGCCCCGAAGAAGCCGTCGCAGCCCTGGCGCGTGAAGATGATCACGGCAGGCAGCATCCTGGAGAGCAAGTACCGCTCCGAGCCCGCCACCTACCGGGCCGTTGCTGCCGAGAAGGAACGGATCGCCAACGGGGCCAGCCGCGTTACCCGCATCCGAGTCGAGAAGTGGAACGTCGACTACGGGCGCTGGGAGCACTTCGAGCCTGCGTACCCGGAGAAGCCGTGACCGCCCCCGCCCCGTCGCCCGCCGAGGTGTACCCGATCCGTCAGGCCCGGTTCGTCAACGGCCGCACCTGGCACCGGGTCAAGACCCCCGAGGCCTGGCATGACCTCCTCGAAGCGGCCTGCGGGAAGTCGGGGTACCAGGCCCGCGGGTACCCGGGCGGGAACGTCACCGAATGCCGAGGATGTATCCGCGCGATCGGCGCCGACACCTGACCCCCGATGCCACACTGACCGGACTGGCCCGCCTCGCGTCCCCCGACGAGGCGGGCCTTCACTGTGCCAATGGCCCACCGTGTCAACCCTCTGGTGCACAATTGGCTCAGCATCGCCTCCCGTACTGCTGCCGAGGAGCCTGCCGTGCACGACCGCGCCGACGACGACATCTACGAGTGGCCGATATGCGTGACCCCCCGGTGCAAGCGCCGGATGTGGGTCACCGAAACCGGGCGGCAAGCGTGCCGGCCGTGTGAGACCCAGGCGGCCGGTCATCTGGCCGAACTCTCGGGCCTGTTCGCCCGCCTCGACACCACCGCGGCCCTCATGCGCGGCTCCCGCACCGGTGGGGGCGCCACGTCCGGGAGCAGGGTCCCGCCGATCCCGCCCCGCATGGAAGTCCTCGCACTGACCGGGCCGGGCGGGGTCGCGGCCCGGCTCCAGGCCATTGAGGACGCGTGGCGGCAGGCCCTCGACTGGGCCACCCCGTTGACCGTCGAGCACTGCACCACATTCCCGGTGCGCCGGGACGACGACGGCACCGTGCTCGTCGGCCGGCCGGGGCACGGTGACCGGGTCTACCCCCACTGGCGCACACAGCGCCCCGCCGTTGCCGTCCCGAAACGTGTCACGTTCTTGGCCAACAACCTGCTGTGGGCTTGCTCGTCATACGAGTCCGTCGGGCAGGACATCGTCGACCTGAGGCGAATGCACGGCGAAATGCAAGCCATCGTCCAGGGTAAGCAGCGGCACGGAGATGTGAAGATCGGCCTGTGTCCGGTCCTCACCGAAGAGCAGCGTTGCGCCGAGCAGCTGTACGCCAGCGCGCGCAGCTACAAGACCGCCTGCGGCGCCTGCCGTACCCGCTGGGAGGGTGACGAAGAGTGGCGGGCACTGAGGGCCGCGCAGGAAGCCGTACTGCGAGCCGACGCGCTTCCGGACGATGTTGGGGTAGCGGCATGAGCCGTATCAGCCTCAGTCCGTCGCAGCTCAACGACATGGGGGAAGCCATTCGTGATCGTGAACGGACGATCCTTGCGGGGGCACCTCAGCGCCCGGACTACCCGCCCCTGCCGCCCTGCCCCGAGTGCGGGGCCGTGGCGGAACGGGTGGAGTCGATGATGGAGCTACCGAGCTTCGGCGTGTACGAGCAGGTGGTTCTGATCGACCTGACCCCATGCGGACACCGATTCAAGGCCACCCTGGAACTTGACGAGTCGCCGTGACGGACCTCGCGGACTTCCTCCGTGCCCGGTACGCCGAACGCCGCGCCCTGGCCGAAGCGGCACCGCCCTGGCCCTGGAAGCTGAACCCCGACGACCCCGACCAAGTCCTTGCCGCTGACGGCGTCCTCGTCGCCGAAGTGTTCGCGCTCAGCGGCCGTCAGCTCCGCGCCACCGTGGCATTCGTTGAAACCAACGACCCGGCGGACGTCCTCGCCGACTGCGACGCCAAGCTGGCGATCATCAATCTGGCAGACGAGACGCTTCGGTACGCCGAAGGAGACTCGGAAGTCGACCACTACGGTGCGCTGGATATGGCCGAACGAGCCCTCTGTCTGCTCGCCCAGCCGTTCGCCGGGCATCCGGACGACAAAGGGGAGGAGTGGGCGCCGTGAGCGACACCGTGCGGATTGCCTTCGGCGTGTGCGGACTGGTCGGCGGGACCGCCGGACTGATCGGCGCCTACATCGTCTGGAGAACAGGGCGGCGTTCCATCGACAACTTGAAGAAGCGGCTCGGCCTCACCGGCTGACCTGCGTGATCTGCTTGTCAAGCGCCTGTCGCGAACTGTATCGTCCGTATTCGACGCTGGAAGATCCGTCACAACAGCCACTGAGGCCCCCGCCGGGAGCATATCCGCGGGGGTCTTTTGCGTACCCGTGGGAGGTGTTGTGGTCGCCTACTCGAACCCCGACGGGCTCGACATCCATTTCGCTCAACTGGCAGGCGACGACAGCATCGGCGACCTCTGGGAAGCGGCACGCCACGCCGGAGTCAAACCCGGCACCATCAAGGTCTGGATGACCCGAGGGAAGATCGAGCCCATCCTCGACGGTGAAGCGGGCCAGTACTTTCACCTCCCCACCATCCGGCAGGCAGCAGCAGGCGGCGCCAAGCACAAGCCCGCCGATCCCGCCGCCAACAGTCGCGGCCCCCACGCTCACGCCGCCTGACCCCCAAACTCGGGGCGACCTTCACCCCCCAGGTGTGCGCCCCGATGTCCCGCCGTCCCCTCCGGCGCGGCGGGACCCCTACGTGATGGAGGCGCCCCTGTGGCCGACCACGTGATCGTGCTGACCATCGAGGCGTCCGCCGAAGTGACGCCCGCACCAAAGACAGAAACCACTGAGGCCGAGCCTCGCGAGGATGAGGAGCTGACCGATGGCTGAGGGCCTGTCAACGACGCTGGTCTCCAACCTGCTCAACACGCTGCGGGCTGCGGGTGCGGCCTTCGGTCCGGTGGCGGCCGAGTACGTGCAACTCCATACCGCCAACCCGGGCGCCGCGGGCACCACCGCGGTCAGTGCGGGTTCCGCGACCCGCGTCATCTGCACGCACGCCGCATCCGCTGCTGGCTCGGCGCTGGCGCTCACCGGCACGAACCCTGCGTGGACGAACGGCGGCACGTCGGAGACGGTCACCGACGTCTCCGTGTGGACGGCGATCACCGGCGGAACGTTCCTTTTCTCCGTCGCGCTGACCGCGTCTAAGGCGTGGGCGAGTGCGGACGTGATCACGCTGAATTCGCTTGGTGTCAGCCTCGGTGCTCAGGCATCTTGACCCCCTGGGCGGTGTAGTGGCTGATCGGAGGCGTCGCCGTGACGACCTTCACCGACGACTTCAACCGCGCCGACTCCACCAGCCTGGGCGCCAACTGGGTTGAGGTGTCCGGCGACTGGTCGATCATCTCCAACCAGCTCAGCTCAGGATCCGCAGGCGGGACGATCATCCTGCGGGCCGCCGGGACGATGGCCACCAACGACAACTCGGCGCAGGTGACGATCTCCACCACCGCAGCCGTCAGCCACGGGGTGTGGTGTCGCGGCAACACGAACATCACCTCCGGCTACCTGTGGCGCAACGACGGATCATCGTGGACCTTGTTCAGCGTCGTCGGCGGCAGTTTCGTCAGCATCGGGACCTTCGCCGGAGCAGCCGTCAGCGGCGACGTCGCCAAGGTCCAGGCGGTCGGTTCGACGATCAAAGCTTTCGTCGGCGGCGTCCAACGCGTCTCCGTCACCAACACCGCTGTCACCACCGGAACCAGCGTCGGCCTCCGAGCCGAATCCGTCGCAGCCCTACGCTTCGACGACTTCACTGCCACGGACGTCACCTCCGGCACAACAGGCGATGCGGCACTCGCCGTCACCGCCACATCGACAGCCACAGGCCTTCGCAGCACCTCGGGAGCCTCGGCTCTCGCCGCCACCGCGACCCTGTCCGCAGCAGGCGTGCGAGCCACCACAGGCAGCGCGGCAGCGACCGCGACAGCCGGACTCGCAGCAACCGGCGTGCGCGCCACAACAGGCGACGCCAGTGCGACCGTTACGGTCGGCCTCACCGCCACGGGCACCCGGGGCACAGTCGGGGCGGCAGGTCTCACCGCGTCGGCGTCCCTGACGGCCGCCGGGCGGATCGCCACCACCGGGGCCGCCGGGCTCACCGCGACCGCAGCCCTGACCGCTGACGGACAGAGAACAGCCGTCGGCAACGCCCAGCTCGGGGCCACCGCCACCCTGGCAGCCACCGGGCAGCGCGACACCACCGGCAGTGCAGACCTCGCTGCGGCAGCCGCCTTCACCGCCAGCGGAGTACGCGGCACGCAGGCCGACGCAGGCCTCAGCGCCGCGGCCGCCCTGACCGCATCCGCCCTGACCGGAGTCTCCGGCGACGCCGCACTCGCGGGCGCCGCGACTCTCACGGCGAGCGGGCAACGCGAAGCGGCCGCCGGGGCGAGCCTCACCTCCATCGCCACCCTGGCCGCGACGGGGCAGGTCGACCACACCGGTACGGCAGCCCTGACCGCCATCGCCACCCTCACCGGTGACGCCGTTCGCAGCACCTCCGCCACCGCCGCAGCGACCGTCGCCGCCGAGCTCACCGCAGCGGCCACCGTCGGCACCCAGAGCAGCGCCGCAGTCACCATCAGCGCAGCCCTGACGGCCGCCGGCACCGTGTCCTCGGCGAGCGGCGCCACCGCCACCCTCGATGCCACAGCGACCCTCACCGCAGTCGCCCATACCGACATCACCGGCCAGACGGCCGTGGCCGGGATCGCGCAACTGACCGCTGCCGCAGCCCTCGGCGCCAACGCCACCACCGTGTGCGCTGTCACCGCGGGCCTCACCGCGGCTGCCAGCGCCGCCAGGACCGTCTCCGTGGGCCTCGCCGTCACGGCGACGCTCACGGCAGCCGTCACGACGACCTCCGCCCGCGACAACGCCGACATCACCATCGGACCGCCCGTCGGACGCTGGACCGCATCCATCGGCCAACCCCGGTACAGCGCGGGCATCGGACCGAAACGGTGGGAGGTGGGCGAGCCATCGAGATAGCCGAGACCTCCCGGGAGTTCATCCGGGTTGCAGCGTCCGCCAAGGCCACGATCGACGGTGCACCGATCGACCTGACCGAGGCGCCGAAGCTCGCCTTCCTGATCGGCAGCGACAACCCGGACGACGCCGATTGGCATGACGCAACATGGGACGACGGATACGCCCGGCTGATGCTCGGCCCCGACGACGCCGGGCTCGGCGTCGGCAACTACTGGGTGTGGATCACCTTCGCCGCCGGAGCCGAACAACCCGTGGAGCGAGCCGGACGGCTCCGCGTTTTCTGACCAACCACCACCAGGAGCCCGCGCCATGCCCGACGACCTGCTCGTCATCATCCCCACCCGAGGCCGACCCGACAGCGTGACCGCGATCGTGCAGGCCTGGAACGACACCGGGGCAACCGCAGACCTGCTGTTCGCCGTCGACACCGACGACCCCGAACTCGCCGGATACAAGAAGCAGGCGACCGAACTCAAGGGCGACAGCCGGATCCGGTTCACCTACGGCAAGCGGCTCCGCCTGTGCGGCACCCTGAACGCCCAGGCGGTCAAGGCTGCGAAGAAGTACCGCTATCTGGCGTTCATGGGTGACGACCACCGGCCGCGACCGGCCGCCATGCCGTGGGACGCCCGGATCCGCGAGTGCCTGTCCGGTGGCCCCGGCGTCGTCTACGGCAACGACCTGCTGCAGGGCGAGAAGATGGCCACCGCTGTCGCGATGACCTCCGACATCGTCGACACGCTCGGGTATTTCAGCCCGCCCTGCCTGGTTCATCTCTGTATGGATCTTGTTTGGGTCGATTGGGGCCGCGGCATGGGGCGGATCACCTACCTCGGCGACATGGTGATCGAGCACCTGCACCCCGCGGCGTCCAAGTCGGAGCTCGACCAGACCTACGAGGAGTGCAACAGCTCCGAGCAGGTCGCGACCGATTCGGCCGCTTACTACGACTACCGCGACAACGGCGGGTTGGAAGCCGACCTCGTCAAGCTGCGGAGCCTCGTCGCTTACGACCAGGGCGACGTACCGGCCCCCGGCGCGACGCTCGCGACCAACAACACCGGCACCCCCGAGGCGGTCGTCGAGGGAGTCTCGTGACCGCCATCGACTACGACTTCGAGTTCCTGGAGAACGGCCGGACCATCGAGGTGATCTCGATCGGCATGGTCGCCGATGACGGCCGCGAGTACTACGCCGTCAACTCCGACGCCCCGTGGGATCGCATCAAGGGCCACCAATGGCTGATGGACAACGTCTGGCCGCACCTTCCCCTCCGGGGCCACAAGAGCGGCCTCGCCACCGTGGGCGACGGAATCGTCACGAAACTCCTTGAGCCCGGCGTTGTCGACACCAGCGACTCACGGGTCAAACCGCACTGGGTAATCGCCAACGAGGTCCGCGACTTCATCCAGGCCGCCCAGGAGGACGTGGATCAATCGACTGTGGAGCTCTGGGCGAACTACGGCGCCTACGACCACGTCGCGCTCGCCCAACTGTGGGGCCCGATGATCAGGCTCCCCAAGGGTGTGCCGATGTTCACCAACGACATTCAGCAGGAAGCTCGCCGTCTCCGTGTCGGCTGGGATGAGCTGCCGAAGCAGGAGTCCGGTGAGCACAACGCTCTCGCTGACGCCCGTCACAACCAAGTCGTCCGGCGCTGGCTCGCGAGCAGGCAGGAGGCGTCGTGACCGCCGCTGACATCATCACCGCCTGGGATCAGGCAGCCCCGGACGCGATCCACCCGACACGCCGGATATCCGAGGACGCCTACTGGCAGTCCGGTGAAGCCCAGGCCAGCATGCTCGCCACCGTCATCCCCGACGGGGCGAAGGTCCTCGACTTCGGTTGTGGTGACGGCCGGGTCGCCATCCCCATGGCCGCCCTCGGCTACGAGGTCACCGCCGCCGATTCGTCGCAGCGCATGCTCGACCGGCTCACCGAACGCGCACCCGACGTCACCACCGTGCACGCCGCAGCAGACGGGCTCGCCGGACACCTCGGCCGCCGGAAGATGGACGCCGTGTACTGCCTGGCCGTCCTCATCCACCACAGCTACGCGGACTGCCTCGACGTCATCGGCCGGCTGCGGGCGGCGACGAAGCTCGGCGGGATCCTCGTCCTCGACTGGCCCGTCTCCGACCGGCCCGAGGAGGGAACTGTCTGGTTGGACGTCACCACCTGGTCGGCGCAGCAGCAGGCCGACGCCTGCGCGCGGATCGGGCTGGAGCCCATCGACAACGGCCTGCCGTGGGGCGTCTACCGGGCCGTGAAGGCGGGCTGACGACACGCATGGCCGAATGGAAGCTGTTCGCAGGCAGAGATCCTCACGTCGCCACCCTCGATTTTCACCACGACCGTGAACGCGCACCCCACCTCGAACAGGCCGACCACCGAGCCCGCTTGAAACGCTGCGCTGGACTGATCCGGAAGGTCGGGCCCGCCAGCGTTGTCGACCTCGGATGCGGTGACGGCGGCCTCCTCAGCCTCATCAAGGACGTCCCGTCCTGGGGCTACGACTTCCAACCCAGCAACGAACCAGCCTGGGCCGAGCGAGGCGTCAGCGCCGAGCGCCGCGACGTCTTCAACACCCGCGACGTACCACGCTGGGGCCAACTCGCAGTCCTCACCGAAGTCCTCGAACACGTCGCCGACCCTCACGACACCGTCGAATGGGTCGCCCGCAACGCGTCCTGGATCGTCGCCTCATCGCCCCGACACGAGACCGCCGACTTTCACGGCGACTGCCACGCATGGGCGTGGGACGAAGCCGGCTACCAAGCGCTGATCGAGCCGCATTTCGAGATCACCACTCATATCGGCCTGGACTGGTCGCAAATCATCGTCGCAAGGAGTCGCCGTCATGGCGCTGTGGGCTGAAGACCAGGCTGGTAACTACCTCAACCTCGACCACTTCTTCAAGGTCACCGCGAACGATGAAGGCGCCGGTACGTTCCGCCTTTACGCGCTCCTCGCCGAGGAGACGACCACGACCTCCGAGGACTACGTCAAGCTCGCCGGAACCTGGTCCTCGCTGGCCGACGCACGCGAAGCGTTTCGTCGGCTTGCACGCGCCGAGGATCCGTCCACCTACGGCGACCTGGACTAGCCAGTGCGCGTCCTTCTAACCGGTGCCTCCGGATTCGTAGGCCGTCACCTGCACCGCGCGCTCCTGGACCGGGGCGATTTGGTCCTCGGGATCGATCTCAACGCCACCCTGCTGGCCCGCAGCGGTGACGCCCTCGACTTCTTCCGTACCGACGACCGCTCCTGGGACCTCGCCATCCACGCGGCGGCAATCGTCGGCGGGCGGGCCAGCATCGACGGCTCCCCGCTCGGAGTCGCAACGAACCTGGCGCTCGACAGCTGGTACTTCCGGTGGCTGGTCCGCAACAAGATTCCCCGCGCCGTGTACTTCAGCAGCAGCGCCGCGTACCCGGTCGACCTGCAGCAGCCGGGCGAGATCCACCGGCTCGTCGAGGACGACATCGACTACGAGCGGCCGGGACGGCCTGACTCGACCTACGGGCTCGCCAAGCTGGCCGGTGAACAGCTCTGCCAGTACGCCGAAGCTGAGGGCACCCGCATGACGGTCCTGCGCCCGTTCTCCGGGTTTGGAGAGGACCAGGACGAGGCGTACCCGTTCCCCGCGTTCATCCGGCGCGCGCGCGAGCGGCAGGATCCGTTCGAGGTGTGGGGCGACGGCGGCTCAACGCGGGATTGGATCCACATCAGCGACCTCGTCGGCGCGACCCTCGCCGCCGTCGACCAGGACGTGCACGGACCGGTCAACCTCGGGTGGGGCAGAGCCACGAGCTTCGATGAGCTTGCCCAGTACGTCACCCAGGCCGCCGGGTACAGCCCGGTCATCAAGCACCGGGCGTCGGCGCCACAGGGCGTCCACCACCGGGTGTGCGACCCCAAGCAAATGCTCGCGTTCTACAACCCGCAGGTGACCTTGGAAGAGGGCATCCGGCGGGCACTCACAGGGTGATCGGGGAGCCGACGTGACGCGCTCGATCTACCGCTACGAGATCCCCGTCGACGACCAGTGGCACGCCCTCGACCTCACCGGCGACATCGTCCACGTCGACTCCCGCAGCGTGCACACCGTCGAACTGTGGGCCATCCACGGAGACCGGCCACCCACCCGGCGCGGCTTCCGCGTCTACGGCACAGGCCAGCCCATCCCAGGCGACGTCACCCATGTCGGCACCACCATCCCGCCAGGCGGCCAACCCGTCTGGCACCTCATGGAACTGCCCTAATCGGAAGGCCCGCGCCATGGCTGAATCCCCCGTGCCCGACCTGCCCCTCTGGGCGTGGGACCTCACCATCGCCATGCTCAACCACGAAGACGAACACGGCGCCGACAAGACCTGCCTCAACGCAGTCGTCAGCGCCATCCCCGTCGACGTCCGCGACCAGGCCGAAGCCATCCGCGCCTACGTCCAAGCCGCCGCGCAGAGCACGACGAAAGACCACATCGAGTCGACGTGGAGCGCGCTGGCAGACGCCTTCTCCCTGCCCCAGAGCCCGGACGGGGCCAGCGTAAAGGAGACGCCGTGACGGATCTCCACGGCTGGATCACCCAGCAAGTCGACCGCGTTGAAGAGACCGCCCATGCAGTCGAAGACCACAGCGCCCCATGGGATGGCCAGTGGATGGCGGACGGCAACAGCGCGGTGCGCACCGTCAACGGGCACGTGCTGTTCTACCGGCACGGCCCCGACCCGCTGAAGCCCGGTCTCGCCGGCCATGTCGCCCTACACGACCCGGCCGCCGCCCTCCGCCGCTGCGAGGCAGACCGCCGCATCCTCGAACGCCACCACCTCGCCACCGAGTGGACTTGGCAACGCGATCCCGCCTGCCACGGCTGCGGTACCCAAGGCGACTGCGACGACCCCGTCACCGACAACCTCAACCAATGCCCGGAACTCTGGGACCTCGCCCACGCCCACGGGATCACCGACGAGATCCGCGCCGGGCTCGACATGCCAGAGATGCCGCCACGGCCCGAGCCGAAGCCGATCGCCTCCCGGTACGCCAACGGCGGCTTCCTCACCCGCCCGATCACCACCAGCGATGTGCCCGAAGCGCTACGCGGGCACCGCTGGAAGCCGTAACCCGACTATCAGGAGCCCGCGCCCATGGCTCAGTACCGCAAGAAGCCGATCGATATCGATGCCCACCAGTGGCACCAGAACGGCGACCACCCTGAGGACGGCCCCGCCGATCGAGAAGGCAGCGTCGTTCGCTACTACCGACACCCCTACGTGCCCGGCACGGCCGTGTGCCCCGGATGCCAGAAGACCGTCCACGAACACGGCTGGATCGACTCGGGCGACGACGGCCGCACCGTGTGCCCAAACGACTGGGTCATCACAACCGCCCAGGGCGAGCACTACCCCCTGAAACCTGACGTCTTCGCCGCCATCTTCGAGGCGGTGACCGGCTGATGGCCCGCCTGCAGATCCTCGAACTCCCCGAAGGCAGCAACGACGAACGGCCGCCGTTCGTGCTCGTCGTCGACCAGGTGCCCAGCGACGAGGCAGCGTTCGACGCAATCCGCCGCGACTTGCTCGCCGACGGAGACCTTGCCGAACGGGTCGGCGCCCGCGCCGTCCTCGTCTTCGAAGACACCATCGACATCCCCGCCAACGACCTCACCGGTTATAGCGGCATCCCGGGTGGCGACTACACCGCCTTCACCGCGACCGTGGAACGCGCCCTCGGCATCGACACCAGCGCATGCGCACCCGACGTCGCAGGGTGGCTCCTCACCGCCTGCCGCGAACTGGAGAAGTCCGAAGCCGCCCGGGAACAGCTCCGTCAGGAACGTGACGCGCAAACCGCAGCAACGGACCGCGTCCGCAACCTGCATCGACCAGTCGAGCACCGAGACCAGGTCATCTGCTGGGAATGCTCGGCCTACGACTTCGCACGCCTCACCACCGACAACACGCCCGTCGCCCACGACCAGTGCGGCACGATGCGGGCGCTCAACAGCGACTCCGAACACAGCCCCGAGGAGTAGCCGTGGCCGACCAGCAGATCGGGCAGCTCCTCGACACGCTCGGCGTCACAGCAGACCTCGACGACGGCGACATGGTCACCGACGCCCACGTCACCCTGAAAGTCATCAAGGCCGACGGCGGGGTCACGCTCATCAAAGCCACATCCGAAGCCCTCGACTGGGTCACCGCCCTCGGCATGCTCACCGCCATCCTGGAAATCGAGAACGGTGGATACGTCAACAGTCGCGACGAGGAGGACGGATGAGCGGCAGGTGGGCCGGTTCGGACCGAGTGAAGCGACTACCCCCGGGCTGGCCAAAGATCCGCGCGAAGATCTTGGAACGCGACCCGATCTGCATGGTCTGCCACGTGAGGCCGTCGGGGTTCTGCGATCACATCGTGGCCATGGCCGATGATCACCGACCTGAAGGTCTTCAGGGACTTTGCGGTCCCTGTCATGATCAGAAATCTGCACGCGAAGGTGCAGCCGCAGCCAAAGCGAAAGGCTGGCCGACGCGAGCCCGCCCAGGTGAGCGGCACCCCGGACTCCTGTAAGGCGGTGACCATGCCCCGCTACCTGATCGTCCACAACGAGCGGCGCGGCGCCGACGTCCTCCTCGAAGACGACGCCCTCACCGTCGAGTTCACCCCCGACTGGGCCATCTTCCGAGATGAAGCCGGTGCCTGCTTCGCCGTACCGCGTGAGCAGATCCGCAGCGTCATGCGGGTAGACGAACCGACAGAACCCGAAGACCAGGAGCCCGCGCCGCAGAAGGAGTGACCGCCATGGCCAACCGAGCCAAGAGCAGCCGGCGCATCGTCCGCGAAGGCAGGCGGTATTGGAGCGACCAGCCCACGTCCAGGGGCAAGGCGGCCGGCATCGGGTACGGGCTCCGGACCGGATCGTTCACACGCTGCGTATCCCGCGTGCAGCGCTTCATGGGGCCGCGGGCGAAAGGCTACTGCGCGCTCAGGTTCAAGGAATCGACTGGCGTATGGCCAGGCAGTAAAGCCAACCGCAGCCGAACCCGCAAGCGCTGAACCCCGCGACTGTCAGCGGCAGATGGGACAATGAACGAAAGGACTCCGGCGGATGCTTCAACACCCCCGGAGCCATGGCCAGCCTGAGCGAACAGGACCGACATGGCCCAAGCTACACGCCCAGACTTCATCACCTGCGCCCGCTGCGGCACCGACAAGCAGGTTGGACAGCGCGGTCCCGTCCCGACCTACTGCTCGGGCGCTTGCCGAGCAGCCAGCACCCACGACGCCCGCCTTGAGATCCAGTGCGCCCACTGTGGCAGCGCCGTGAGCGCGAGACCTGGGACGTCATACTGCTCGCCGCGGTGCAGGAACGCCAGCACCCACGAGCGGGCACGCGCGGACGGCAGGTATGACCAAGCACTCCGCGACAGGCGAGAAGCGACGCGCGCACGACAGGCGGCCAATGCTCGCCCCTGTCCGTACTGCTCAGCGCCGATGCTGTCTCCCCGCGCGAAGCAGTGCGGTGCGCCGTGCTGTAAACGGCAGTTCAATGCCGACCGCATGCGCGAATGGAACCGGGCCTACCGCCACGAACACGGCGCCTGGTACGCGGGTCGCAACTACCCCGAGGGACAGCGCGCCTACGAGAAGCGCCGGCGCCAGGAGAAGGGGCACTGGCGGAGCCTGTATCCGGAGCGCGCCGCAGCCTACGATGCGCGCCGACGTGCGCTCGTGGAGCAGGCTCGCACCACGGAGACGTTCGCCCCTATCGACGTGCATACGAGGGACGACTGGACCTGCAGGCTGTGCTCGCTGCCCATTGATCCTGCAGTCGCCTGGCCTGACCCGATGAGTCCGAGCGTTGACCATGTCATCCCCTTGTCGCGAGGTGGCGCACACGCGATGGGCAACGTGCAGAGCGCCCATCTTGGGTGCAACAGCAGCAAAGGCAACAGACTGTTGAGCGAACTGATTCTTGATCTTCAAGCCAAAGCGCTGAGCAAGTAACTTGAGGTCGACAGGCTAGGCGTGCCGCCCCTCACCCCCGAGGGGCAGGGCGTGGCGGCCGGGTAGGGTAGTGGGTCAGGTGCATGGTCATGGTCGTCGATGGTCATCTGCGTTAGGTGATCAACGTTCGTGATCGTGAAGGAAGATCGAAGATCGATGATGAAGATCGATTCGAGTTGATCGAACAGTGATCGACCGAGCTTACGGATCTTGGGCAGAGATCAACACGGGAAGATCAACGATCATAAATCGGTGATCCAAACCGCAACTCTCCAGACCTGGGGGGAGATCCCCAAGGGTGATCTTCGGATATCGGACCCGTA
>Ga0193753_10000082_pt1 | contig 88880 bp, 84 predicted proteins | sample H1c2metaG_FD_144925 | JGI IMG/M metagenome (GOLD analysis project Ga0193753, IMG submission 144925) | Soil microbial communities from a riparian zone of the East river system, Colorado, United States - H1c2 | ecosystem: Environmental > Terrestrial > Soil > Riparian zone | place: USA: East...
CGCACTGCAGTTCGCCCGTCTTGCCGGCGCGCAAGTGCTGATCCTCTCCTCCAGCGATGCCAAGCTCGAGCGCGCGCGCAAGCTCGGCGCCGAGGGTTGCATCAACTATCGCAGCACTCCGGAGTGGGAAGGCGAGGTGCTGAAGCAAACCGGCGGGCGCGGCGTCGATTGCGTACTCGAGGTCGGGGGCGCAGGCACTTTGAGCCGTTCCATTGCGTCGGTCGCGGTCGGAGGCCGCATTGCCTTGATCGGCTTGCTCACGGGTCCCGTCGCGGCGGGCAGTCCGTACGGCCTTCTCGGCAAGCAGGCCAGCGTGCACGGGGTCTATGTCGGCTCGCGCGGCCACTTCGAGCGCATGAATGCCGCCATTGCGCTGCATCGGCTCGAGCCCGTCATCGACCGGGTTTTCGATTTTGACGATGCGCCCGCGGCCTATGCCCATCTGGAAAGCGCGGCACATTTCGGCAAAGTGGTGCTGCGAATTTGAGCAAGGAAATCACTGTACGCGACGCCACCTTCGCGCTGCTGCGGGAATTGGGGCTCACCACCGTGTTCGGCAATCCGGGTTCCACCGAGCTGCCGATGTTCCGTGATTTTCCTGCCGACTTCCGCTACGTGCTGGGCCTGCAGGAGTCGGTGGTGGTCGCAACGGCCGACGGGTTTGCGCAGGCGCGCGGCGCCGCCGCGCTGGTCAACCTGCACTCCGCCATCGGCGTCGGCCATGCCCTGGGGAGTATATTCACGGCGTTCCGCAATCAGACGCCGCTGGTGATCACGGCCGGTCAGCAGGCGCGCTCCATCCTGCCTTTCGAACCGTTCTTGTATTCGGAGCAGGCGGCGCAGCTGCCGAAACCGTATGTCAAATGGAGCTGCGAACCGGCGCGTGCCGCGGACGTGCCTGCGGCGATCGCTCGTGCCTACTATACCGCCATGCAGCCGCCTCGCGGCCCGACCTTCGTGTCGGTCCCGGTGGATGATTGGGACCGGCCTTGCGCTTCGTTGGCGGCGCGGGCGGTCAGTCAAATGATCGCCGGAGATCCTGCGCTGCTGTCGCGCGCTGCCGCGGCGCTCAGCGCCGCCCGCAAGCCGGTTTTCGTGGTCGGAGCATCGGTCGCGCGCGATTCGGCATGGGACGAAGTCATTGCCCTAGCTGAGGCGCACGATGCCGCGGTCTGGGTAAGCCCGATGTCCGCGCGCAATAGCTTTCCGGAGCGCCATCCCTTGTTCGCCGGGTTCCTGCCGGCCGATCGCGTGCGCATCGTCGAGCGCCTCGACGGAACGGATTTCATTTTGGTGCTCGGCGCGCCTGTGTTCACCTACCATATGGAGGGACAGGGACCGCACATTCCGGCGGGCGCGTCGCTGGTGCAATTGACCGATGATCCCGGCGCCGCGGCCTGGTGCCCTGTCGGCACCTCCATTGTCACCAATTTAAAGCTGGGCGTGGCCGCGTTGCTTGACTGTCCGCCGAAGGCAAAGCGCAGTCCGCCTGTGATTGCGCCCCGCGCGCCGCGGCTGAGCGGCGATGTTTTAAGTGATTCGTACCTCATGCAACAAATTGCCGCCCTGCGCCCCGCCGACAGCGTCATCGTCGAGGAGGCGCCGAGCAGCCGCGGCGCCATGCACGACCACCTGCCCATGCTCGAGCGCGACTCCTTCCACACCTGTGCGAGCGGCGGGCTGGGCCACGGACTTCCCGCAGCTGTGGGCGTCGCCCTGGCGCGTCCGGGGCACAAAGTGATTGGCTTGCTCGGCGACGGTTCGGCCATGTATTCCATTCAAGGCATGTGGACCGCAGCGCAATTGAAGCTGCCCGTCGCTTTCATCATCGTCAACAACTCGAGCTATCGCGCGCTCGAGGAGTTCGGCCGCCGTTTCGCCATCGACATTCTGCCCGGCGTGAATCTACCGGACCTGGATTTTTGCCGGCTCGCGGAAGCTCAAGGCGTCAAGGCAATCCTGGTTACGCGCTGCGAGGACCTGGACGGCGCGCTGCGCACGGTGTTCGCGGCCGCATCGCCCATGCTGTTGGAAGTGCGCGTCAAATAAACGATCGCACCGGGTCCTCGCCGTCCCAGCCGATGCTGGCGCGGTAGAAGCGGCTGAACACTGTTTCGAAGCCCGCACCAAGCTCGATCAGCTCCACATAGCCGGGTAAGTCCTTGGTGGTATCCATGTATGCGACCCGCCCGCCGCTCGGCACCGAGGCAATGAACACCAGCTCGTGCCCCGCCGACCGGTATTGCTCGACATCGTGGTCGAATTTCGTCGTGGCGCGTCCCCAGTGATGAAACCCATGACCGTGACGATCGATCCGCTCCTTGTACACCGACGGCGCGTCGTTGTTCGGCTGAATCAGTTCGATGTTCATGTGGCCCGCAAAACTCATGGCAATCGACACATCCGCAGTCGAGTCGCGGCCCCGGTACTTGGGATTGCCTCCCGTGAAGTGATCGAGCAAGAACCAGGGACCCACCTTGAGCTTGTCGACCCACGTTTTCATGGCCGCTTGTATGTCCGGTACGAGGTAGCACATTTGAATGACGCCATCATCCGGTTGACCAAATCCCACAAGACCCATGGCACTCTCCCCAAGGTATGAAAATCAGCGCGTGAAATCCACCGTGCTAGTCCGCGACGCCGAGCGTCCAGCCGCCGTCGATCGAGATCTGCTGACCCGTCAGGTAGGACGAAGCGGGCGACGCCAGGAATAACGCGAGGCCCTTGATGTCCTCCGGAAATCCGACGCGATGCATCGGGACTACTTTTCCCACGGCTGCTTGAACTTGCGGCTGCTTGGCGTGGCCGCCTCCGATGTTGGTGACAAAGAAGCCGGGGGCGATGGCGTTGACGGTGATTTGATAGGCGGCGAGTTCCAAAGCAACCGCACGCATGAGGTGCGCCGCGCCGGCCTTGGCAGCCATGTACGCGGAGCCGATAACCGGCTCGCAAAGATAAGACGCCACCGAAGTCGTGACGATCATCCGTCCCGAGCGCTGCGGCCGCATGAGCCGGGCGCCCGCTCGCAGCGTCGCGAACACACCATTCAAGTTAACATCGATGACCCGGTTCCAGCGCTCGTCCGAATAGCGTTCAAGCGCGCCCTCCGGATTGCGTGGCCTCTCGGTTCCTACCCAACTGCTCACGAAGCCCGGACCGGAATCGATACCGGCATTGGCGAAGACGACATCGAGTCTGCCATGCGCCGCATGCGCCGCATCAAATGCCGCGTCCAGGGCTGCGTGATCGCTCACGTCGACGACCTCACCACGCACTTTGTAGCCCAAGCCCTTGAGGCGCTGAGTCTCCGATTGGATGCGCGCCGCATCGACGTCAAGCAACGTTACGCCGGCGCCATTTTCAGCCATTGCTTCCGCCAGCCCGAGTCCAAGCCCGCTGGCGCCGCCCGTGACGATGACGCCGTAGCCTTGAACACTGAACAATTCACTGATTTTCAATGGCGTGCTCCTGCGGTGCCCCGGACGGCGCACATATCGACGAGAATCTTCAAACCCTCCTGGCGACGCAGCCGCTCCAGGCCCTGCTCCACTAAATTCTCGAACGGAATGGTTTCGACCCAAGCATCGAGCGGATAGTTGCCGCGTGCCATGCCGTCTATGACGCTGGGGAAGGCGTTCACCGACATTGCAACCCCTGTGATGTTGATCTCCGGCATTAAAAGGTCGAAGGGCGGAATCACCACAGGATGATGGTGGATGGCGACCACAACCGCAGTGCCGTCAACCCGCGTACCGTGCAGCATGGCGTTGAAGGAAGCCGCTGTGCCCGCGGCATCCACGGAAGCATGCGCGCCCATACCTTGGGTCAGATCGCGGATCGCCGCAATCGGGTCATCGGCGGCAGGATCGAGGATTTGGTCCGCGCCCAGGCGCGCCAGCACCGCGCGGCGTACAGGCGAAGGATCGACAACAATCACCTTGACGCCGCGCTCCTTGAGCGCCAAGTACACGCCGATGCCAATGGGACCTGCGCCGTGAATGGCCGCCCACTGCCCTGCTTCAAGCCGGCAGCGATTCGCGGTGTGCCACGCAACCGCCAGCGGCTCGATGAGTGCACCCTGCTTAGCGCTCATGCCGCTTGGCAATCGGTGCGCCATCGAGCGGCGTACCACGGTGTATTCGGCAAGCCCGCCGCCATTGCGGTTGTAGCCATGAAAAGCCACCAGCGGACAATGGTTGTACTGCCCCGCCTTGCACCAGAGGCAATGACCGCAGGTTTCAAGCGGCTCGACGGCGACAAGATCTCCGACCGTAAGATCGAGAACCCCCTCGCCGCAGGAAACCACTTCTCCCGACAACTCGTGGCCGAGAATCACCGGGTTCTTGACGCCGGTCAGCGGATGCGGAGTGGTGCGGGTAGTAATCGGGCCGTCGTAGATTTCGTGCAGATCGCTGCCGCAGATCCCGTTGTACAGCACGCGCAGTTTGACGTCGCCCGGACCCGGTTCCGGTTCAAGCACCGACTCGAGCCTCACGTCGCCTCGACCATGGTAAACGGCAGCGCGCATGAGTTGTCGTTACTTGGACGGCGTATTGCGCGCCAGATACGCAGCCAACGCGTCCAATTCCTGATCGCTGATTTCCGTCTTGCGAAATTGCGGCATGACCGAAATGCCGTGGCGGACAAATATCTTCACGGTGGTTGCAGACAGATCCTTCCACTCGAGCAGCACGCCTGATTTGACGCCTTGATACTTCACGGTCAGTGCATGTGTTCCTGGATGGGTCACCCCCGGATCATGGCACGGCGCGCACCACTTGGTGTAAACGGCACGGCCGGCCGAAAAGGTTTGCGTCTCCTCTGCCCGCGACCCGCGGCCGAGCAGACCCGCCGCGGCAGCGGCGACAACGATTAAACTCAAACCCAACTCCGGGCGGATCATGACGGCTTGCCGCGCAGGTGGCGAGGCCATATGTCATAGCGGCCGGGCGACAGAACCCCGTTGGGATCGATGGCATCCTTCAGTGTTTCGTGAAACCGATGCAAGGCATGATTGTTGAAGGAGTAGACGTCCATTACTGATTTTTGGAATACTGGTGCGGTGCGATACTCGCCCCAGCCGTGTTGTCCGCCGACCTCTATCAGTCTCTTGAAACCTTCCCGATAGCGCTTGTTCGTCGCCGCGTCCTCCGTCACAGGGGTGGCCAGAATGAAGATGAAGCTACGCTCCCAAAAACAGGCCGGCAGAGTGAAGCTGCGGAACAGCGGCATTCCCAGATCACGCGCTGCCTGGCTGAAGACTCGATTCGCCTCGATGATGGCCGCCCCGGTGCGCGGAATGATGGGCGAGAACCACATGTGCCCCTTCGATGGCGTCGGATTCCACGGCGTGCGGGCACCGATCGAGAACGCCCGCAACGACGGAATGCCGAATTCGGGTTCGTGATAGTTCTCTATCTTCGCGGGATCCAGGGGCACACTGACCCGGTCGACGATGCTGAATTTCGCGCCCTCGATCTTCGCGAAATGCCGCTGAGTCGCCTGCCACTGGGCCTCGATGACTTCCATCGGTCCGTGAAAACTCAGCCACAGCTGCCAATAGGGAATTTGCGACTTCAGGCCATACGCCTCGAGTTCGCGCGAGTAACCCAACTCAACCGCGGTGAGCAATTTGCGATGTTCGTCGGTCATCGCCGGCGGTCCGCTCTCGTTCCAAAGCTGAATCTGGGCGATTGGCGGATAGCCGATGAGGGGAGACGCAATGTCCGGAAATCCGGCAGTGATGCGCGAGTTTTCCAGGTAGTTGAGCGTTTCCACCATCGGTCCCAAATCGCGGTACCTCGGCAGCGACACCGTACAGCGCATATAGGCTTCCGGCTGCGGCATCAGCCAGAATCCCATCTTGGTGACGATCCCGTAGTTCGACTGGGAAAAGATGCCGTCGATCCAGGGACCGCAGCCCGATTTGTATTGCTGCCAGGTTTCGGCCTTGGGGATGGCGCCCATCCCCGTGCGCAGCAATTCTCCGTTGGGCAGCACGACTTCCATGCCGCAATGCGAATCGAAGTGATTGCGATAATTCGCTGCCGTATAGCCGCCGCCGCGATCAATGGCATTTCCCACCACGCTTCCCCAGCCGGGATCGGGGCAATCGATCCACACCTTGAGCTTGCGTTCTTGAATGTAGCGATACAGATCGAAGTAGCTCACTCCCGGCTCGAGCAGCGCGAAAGCGTTCGCCTCATTGACCTCGATAATCCGGTTCATACGCTTAAGATCGATCACCACGCAGCCCGAATAGGCCGGCGCCGAGCCACCGTAACCGAGGTTCTTGCCCGTTGAAATGGCGTAGAGGGGCACGCGATAACGATTGGCAATTTGCACGATTCGCTGCACGTCCTCGGTCGCGGACGGTGCAACTGCCGCGGATGCCATCCGTTCCTCCGGCTCATTGAGAAAGGGCGAATAGGCATCGCGATACAGATCGAGATCCTCGTCGCTGGTAAAGACCCATTGCTTGCCGACGACTCCCTGAAATTCGGCGATGGCACCGGAAAAATCGCTTTGGCTGACGCCCGGCGGCACCCTCATATGCGCACTCCTCCGATCACCCACCAAACCAGCGACCCATTGAGGGGCACGCTGCGGCGAGACAGGACGCGCAGCCAATGGTCTTTCGCGAGCTGCTCCAAACAGAAAAGCGAGCGCTCGGTCGTCATGCCGGCGATCGCCGCAGCGCCTGCGGCCCAACGCAGCCGAAGATCATCGCGCCACAAAGCTGTCACGTCGCCCTGAATGGCGAGGGACTTTTGACCCCTGCGACAAGCCGCGGCCCCGAAATTGCAGGCGATCGGAAAGCGCGAATCGAAAATAACGGCATCAAAAATGGCGGGCGACGCCGCGAGACTCCGGGCGACGGCGAAGCTGGTCGCCATGACGGCGCCAGCGAGGCAAAATTCGCGGCGGTCCATGACTCTCCGATCGGTGCGAACCAATCGATGCTAGGCGCAAGCTGCACATCCAAGCTCGATTAACAGCGAACGGAGCCGCGCTTTTGCAGGAACTCCCGGCGCGGCTCCAAGCGCGGGCGCAATGTTCCCACAGAGAGCCACGAGAGCGCATAAGATAGTTTTAATCTCCTCGAGAGCGAGAATAAAAAAGTGGCGGATATCAAAGACTCGGCGCAACCGCGCAGTGCGATTTACCAGGTGTGCCTGGTTGGCCTGTTGAGCCTGAATTTCGGCATCTTGTTCTTTGATCGCAATGCATTGAATTTCGTGATGCCCTTTGTCAAACCGGACCTCGGACTCACCAATACGCAGGTGGGCCTGACCGCCTCCGCGCTCTCATTCGCGTGGGCACTCTCTGCCTTGATTGTCGGCGCGGCAGCCGACCGAGGCGGACGGCGCAAGCCATTCCTGATTGCCGCGACGCTCGCGTTCTCGCTGTGTTCATTTTTCAGCGGGCTCGCCAGCTCTTTTCTCATGCTGCTGGGATCGAGGTTGCTGATGGGATTGGCCGAGGGCGGCGTCGCACCCATCTCGCAAACCATCACCGCGCTGGCGGTGTCGCCCGCACGGCGCGGCCTCGCCATGGGCGTCATGCAGAATTTCGGCTCCAACTTGCTGGGCTCCTTCGCAGCGCCGGTTCTGTTGGTCGCGTTCGCGACTGCGTATGGCTGGCACAAAGCCTTCTATCTTGCCGGCATTCCCGGACTCATCTCTGCGCTTCTCCTGTGGTGCTTCATTGATGAACCTGCAAACGGCGCGGCGGTTTCTTCGGAACCGCGGCAGTCGATGCGCAGCCGTTTGAGCGAAATATTGGCGCACCGGAACATGCAGATCTGCGTTTGCATCTCCATCCTGTTGGTGTCGTACCTTGTCATCTGCTGGGCATTTACCCCCTTGTTTCTGACGAAAGTACGGGGATTTTCTCCTGCGCAGATGGGATGGCTCATGGGCACCCTGGGCCTTTCTGCGACCGTCGGCAGTTTCGTAGTGTCGGGAATCTCCGACCGGATTGGACGCAGGCCCGTGATCGTATTCACTTGCTTCCTGGGCATGATTCTGCCGCTCGGCGCACTGTTCTATAACGGCTCCATCTGGATTCTCGCCAGGATTTTCTTCTTCGGCTGGGCATTGACCGGCGCTTTTCCCTTGTTCATGGGAACGATTCCCTCGGAAACCGTCAGCGCCCGGCACATGACAACCGCGATGGCGGTCATCATTGGATCGGGAGAGGTCGTCGGCGGCGTGATCTCTCCTGCCGCCGCCGGCTGGGCGGCGGACCTCGTGGGTCTGGAAGCGCCGCTGTGGATCATGATGGGATTGTGTGCTGCCGCGGGAGTGCTGGCTCTCGCGCTGACTGAAACCGCGCCCGCGTGCATCAGGAAACGGCTTCCTCCTGGGCATTCGAAACCGGCTCAGACTTGAACGGTAAGAACCATAGCGCAATCGCGGCCGCGAAGGATCCGATGCCCATGGCAATGGCGACAAATTCCAAACCGTAGCCGGCCTTGAATAGAAGGCCGGCGATGATGGGCGCAAGAACCGAACCCGAGCGGCCCGTTCCCACCGCGAAGCCCGTGCCCGTCGCCCGCAAGTTCGTGGGGAACACCTGAGCCAAAATTCCATATAGCCCCACGATCCCCGCGTTCGTGAAAAAGCCTGCGATTGCACAGATGATCGCCAGATGCGTCAGATCGGCTTGCGTGCGGCCGAAGACCGCAAGCATCACCGTCGACATTGCCAGCACCAACATCGTGAGGCGCTTCAAGTTGAAGCGCAGGGACAGCAATCCCAGCACGGCTCCGCCGGTCGCACCGCCGACGTTGAGCCACACCAAGACGCCGGCCGCCGACGAGGCGGTGAAGCCCAAGTCGACGACGATTTTCGGTACCCACTTGATGATGAAGTAAAAGCTGATCACGTGCAGAAAATAGGCAAACGCCATCAGCAGCGTTATTCGCAGGAACTGAGGACTGAAGATGCCGGCCACGGAACGCTTGCGCGTTTCGGGTGAGACGGCCGGCAATGCATCGACCGCCGCGCGGCCCAGGCGGGTGAGGCTGCGATTCACCGCAGCGAGCGCATTTGCCGGTTGCCGCTGGCAGAGCCACTCAATCGACTCCGGGACCAGAAAGAATACGAGCGGAATAAATCCCGCGGTAGCGGCTGCGCCAAACCAAAATACGGCGCGCCAATCGCCCTGCTTGAGCAGCATTGCCGCGATTGAACCACCGACCACGGCGCCGATGGGATAGCCAATGGCCATCAAGGACACGCACAGGGCGCGTCGGCGAGAGTTCGAAAATTCCGACGCCACGGCGTTGATCGTCGCCAACATGCCGCCGATTCCGAGCCCCGTAATCACCCGCCATATCGACAATGAATACAGATTTCTCGCTTGCGTCGCCATGAGCATGCCGATGCTCATGACGATGAGACAGCCGAGTAAAGTCCGGCGCCGGCCTATTTTGTCGGCAACACCGCCCAGAAAGATGGATCCTGCCCCCATTCCGAACAGCTCCATGGATAATACGAAGCCAAGGGCCGCGCGGTCGATGCCCCACTCGCGCGCTATGCCGGGTGATGCGAAGCTGATGGCGAGAACGTCGAAACCATCCAATGCGTTGAGACCGACCGTGATGGCGATGACGACAATCTGCGCCAGGCTCATTGGGCTCGTCGCCAGCATTTCCCGTGGATCTTTCATAGGCTCCCTCGTCTTTGGTTCGATAGCTACGCGCGCACCACGCCGCAGGTCAGTATGTCGCGGATGTCCTTTAGCACGTGATGCGGCCGATGCGATTCGGGTTGTCGCGCCCAATCCTCGCTTTTCGTCATTCCTGTCATCACGCCCAACGCGGTCGCACCGCCCCTGCGGGCCATGACAATTTCGACCAACGGATCGTCGCCCACAACCGCGATGTCGCGGATGGGCAGTTTTAGTTTCTTTGACACGAAACGCAGCGCATGCAAAGAGGGCTTGCCGGTGAGCAGCACGCGAGCCTTGGTCAGGCGGCGGATGGCGCCCACGATGGCATACGAATACCCCATGGTGCGTCCCTGCTTAGTCGCGAAAAACGGCACATCGGACGCCACGAATAACTTTGCACCGGCCCAGATCGCGTTGCACGCCGCTTCAATGTCCCGCATGTTGCACTCGGGATGCCAACCCACGTACACGGCCTGTACATCCTGCAACTGCGGTTCGCCGGGAAAGGTGATTTCGATGCCGCTTTCAGCCAGAACCTCGCCCACTCCGCGGCTGCCCAGGATCAAGACCCGGGTGATGCCGGCGCGGCACATGAGATCGGCGGCCACGCTGCTCGGCGTGAGCATCTGTTCATCCTCGAGCGGCAAACCCACGCTTCGCAGCCGGTCTGCCTGGTCGGCCGGGCGATAGGCGCTGCCGTTGGTGAGCACCACAAAAGGAATGGCGCGCCGCTGCAACTCAGCGAGTACCTCGATGGCGCCAGGCAACACCTCATAGCCGCCCAGAGAGCGATCGCTCAGCACCAACGTGCCGTCGAGATCGAACATGAACCCCTGCACGCCCGAAATCGCACTCGAGGGCGCCTTGAGGCCGACGATGCGCGTCATGGTCTCCGCCGCAGCTCGAGACTGAACGCCGCCTTGCGCACCGATATCCGATCCAGATCCCGCCGCGCGGTCAATTCACGGATGAGGCGCATGATGGGTTTCGTCGACGGATCATAGAGCCGGTTCGCAGGAGGGGCGGCGAGCATGGCATCCACTTGGCCGCCCGGCATGGTGGCTCGAAGCAGGAACTCCTCATCCGAGAGCTGCGCGCCGATTCGACGGCGCAGTTCTTCAACGGGAGCCATGACTGGCTCCATGCGCAACTCGCGCGTACGCGGCAGTGACTCGATGCGCTCCATCACCTTGGCATCGATGGGAACGTTGGGCTTGCCGAAACGGCCAATGGCGTAGCGAATCACTTCATCCGGAATGACGCCGTAGCGCTCAGGGGCTGTCACATTCATGACGGCCTGCGTCAGAACCATTTGCGCGAACGGCGTCATGACGATCGGCCAGCCTAATTCCTCGCGCACCCGACCGAGCTCTTCGATGACGGCTTGCTCGCGGTGCGCAAGTCGGCTTTCTTTCAGGTGCCGGCGCATGGTGCCCACCATGCCGCCCGGCAATTGATGCCGTAGATAGGCCGCATCGAATGCCTGCGGCGCACCGGCCGGCAATCCTTCGGCAGCCGCAAGCCGGGTAAAGTAGCTGCCCACTTCAGCCAGCGCATCGACGTCGACCAGGGGCTTGTGGCCGAGCGCGGTTAAGTTGCTCACGACCCGCTCAGAGGGAGGGTTGGAGATTCCGTCGGCAGCGGCACCGGATGCGCATTGCAGAGCATCGACGCCGTAGTCCGCAGCGTCCATATAGACGAGTTCAGCCTGCCCGATCGTGCAATGCGAGTGCAGCTCGAGCGCCTTGTTGCCGATCACGGCCTTGATCGCCGGAAGGAGCGTGCGGGCACGGTTGGGCGAGAGCAGTCCGCCGGGATCCTTGACATAGACGGCATCGATATCGGTGCAGGCGGCAAGCTTGCGAGCCCGCTCGACGTAGTGGGCATCGTCGTGAACCGGACTCAAGGTAAAGACTAATGCGGCGATGACATATTCTCCGCCGCCTCGCTTCACCATGGCGGCGCAGGCAATATTCGAGTCCGCGTCATTCATCGGGTCGGCAAGACAAAAGCGGCGGATGCCGTTGCGCGCGAGCACCCTAAACGCCAGCGCCATGAAATCCGGACCGGCCGTCTCCCAGGAAATGAAGCGAAATCCGGTGGACATGAATTGCAGCGGTGTATTTGGCGTCGCGGCGGCCATCAAACGGATCCGTTCCCACGGATTCTCTTTTTTGAAGCGAACCGCCACTCCCATATGGGTGGACGTCGTGAAGTCGATGGCTTTGAAGCCCACGCGGTCCATGGTCGCCGCAATGCTCAACGTCCTGGCCGTATCGATGCCCAGCGCCGCCCACAGGCATTGATTGCCGTCTCGAAGCGAGGTCTCCACGATGCCGATGTCAGCCATGCCCCACCCCGGCGAACTTTAGACGTCGTTCAAGCAGGCGTTCGGCGAAGCCCGTATCGACGCCCCCGGCGTTGAACTCAGGATCCGCCAGCAGCATGGCATGAAAGGACAAATTGGTTTGCACCCCAACAATGCGAACCGCCGCGATGGCGGCGCGCAGTCGCTCCAGCGTGGTGTTTCGATCCGGCCCATGGGCGATAACCTTCCCAAGCAAGGAATCATAGAAGGGAGGAACGCGCGAGCCTGACGTGATGTGCGTGTCGACGCGAATTCCCTCACCGCTCGGCCAAATCGCCGTGCGCGCCACGCCTGGACTCGGAGCGAAATCATTGGCAGGATCTTCGGCATTTATGCGGCACTCCATGGCGTGACCCTGAAAGCGAATTTCGGATTGCGTGAACGACAAGCCGGCGCCGCCGGCAACGGCGATCTGTTCGCCAATGAGATCGAATCCCGTCACCGCCTCGGTGACGGGATGTTCTACCTGAATTCTCGCGTTCATTTCCAAGAAAAAGAATGCATCGCGTTGCTGATCGACGAGAAACTCGACCGTTCCGGCGCCGCGATAGGAGAGCCGTTCGGCGAAACGCACCGCTGCTTCGTGCAGACCTCGGCGGCAAGCCTCAGACAGTCCCGGCGCAGGCGACTCCTCCAGCAGTTTCTGATAGCGGCGCTGCACCGAGCAATCACGTTCACCCATATGAACCACGTTTCCGGTTCCGTCGCCGAAGATCTGTACTTCCACATGACGTGCGCGCGGAATAAAGCGCTCCAGAAAAACCCGCGGGTCACCAAATCCGGCCTGCGCCTCGGCCGCCGCCAGTTCCATCGCAGCGGGCAAGCCGTCGAGACGATCCACGCGCTTCATGCCCCGCCCGCCTCCACCGCCGACCGCTTTGACCAGAAGCGGCGTGCCGATCTCGCGCGCCGCGGCCTTCGCCTCATCCACGGTCGCCACCGTTGCACCGGCCGCGACCGGGATACCCGCGCGCGCCGCTTCATCGCGGGCCCGAACCTTGTCCGAAACCGCTTCGAGCTGCGCGGCAGTCGGACCTATGAACACCAGACCGCGCGCTTCGCACAGTCGCGCGAGCGCCGGGCGCTCCGAGAGAAATCCATAGCCCGGATGCACCGCATCCGCCCGCGTGCCGAGGGCCGCCTGCACGATGATGTCCGCGTTCAGGTAACTTTCGCTCGCCCGCGAGGGCCCGATGCATACCGTGCGGTCCGCCATTGCTGCAGGCACGCTGTCGCGATCCGCTTCGGAAACAGCGAGCACCGTTTCAATGTGCAACGAGCGGCAAGTACGGATGATTCGCGCGGCAATCTCCCCGCGATTGGCGATCAGGATGCGGCGGATGGCCAAAGGGTCAAACCGACTTGACGACGCGCAGGAGGATTTCGCCGTACTCGACGAACGCCCCGTCGGCGGTGAGAATTTCCGCAACTGTGCCGCGGGCCTCGGCACGTACCGTGTTCATCAGCTTCATCACCTCAATGATGCCCACAATCGTATCTTTCTCGACCACGTCCCCCACGGCAACAAAGGGTGGTTCCCCGGGTTTCGGCGCGCGATAAAAGGTACCGAGCATCGGCGAGTGCACGTCATGTACGTTCGGATCCGCGGCTGCAACGGCGGCCGGCGTATTCAACGGCGCCGCGGTCGGCGCCTCAATCGCCGGCGGCGGCGGGGTCGCGCCCCCGGCTGGCTGGGGTGAGCCTAAGCCCTCCGCGCTGCGCTTGAAATTGAGTTTCAGTCCGTCCAGTTCAAGCGAGAACTCATCGAAACTCGAGGCCTCGACCAGGCGCAGAATTTCCGCAACCTCGGCGGCCGTGAGGCTCATCGGCGGCCCCCGAAAATGGACAGGACGTGCGACACGGGATCCGGCACCGCGCGCCCAACCGGCGCCGATTCCTTGGCGGACCAGACAGTTTCCGGCCTGCTCTGCAGCAGCAGAATCTTTTCACTGCCGCGCTCGACCGCCCATTCAATATCCTGCGACCGGCCGTAGTGCCGCTCGACCTGGCGGCCGAGTGCCCTCAAATGTTGGATCTCATCGTCGCTCATGCAAGCGACGCGCTGCAGATCCTCCGGCACCGGCACGGTTTCAATGCCGCCGCCGGCGGCGGCGGCATGACGAATCAGCTTTGCTGAGATTTCCCGTACGGATATTTCGCCCGTGATCTTTCCCACCACCCACCGATCGGGCGTAACCTCGCCGCCGACAACGGCCGAGCCCAGGCCCCACGAACCCTCTATGGTCATCACCGAGCGATCTCCCGTCAGCGGACTTCGCGTGAACATGACTCCGGCGGTTCGCGCGTCCACCATCGTTTGCACGACCACGGCCATGGCCACATTCTTTTCCTCGAAGTCCCGTTTGCGTCGATAGCTCATGGATTCAACCGAATACAGGCTTCCCCAGCAGCTTCGTACCCGCTCTTGCACCTGCTGGCTCTTCACCCACAAATAAGTATCTTGCAAGCCGGCGAAGCTGGCGTCGGCGGCGTCCTCTGTGGTCGCCGACGAGCGCACGGCAACGCTGGATTGAGCAGCGCCCTTGCCGAGTTCCGCAACTGCCACGGCAATCACGTCAGCCACATCAGCCGGCAGCGGCGTGGCGACAAAGCGCGCGCGGAGCTGAGCGGACAAAGCCGTGATGCCCTCAAGATCGTCTGCCTGGAGCGACTCCACCCGCTGGCGCACCGGCGACTCGCTTTCCAGAGCCTCCATGAATCTCTCGAATGCGGCGGTCTTTAAAACAAAGCCAGGCGGCACGTCGATGCCGGCTCGCTTGAGTTCACCAAGACTGCCGCCCTTCCCGCCGACCTCGAGTCGATCGGCAAGCCGGATGTCCCCAAACCAGCCGACGAGCGCTGAGCACACGGCGGGACTAGTGCAGAATGGTGACGACGCCGCGGCCGCCGTCGACACGGATGCGTTGACCGTCCTTGATGCGCGTCGTGCCGTTGCCGGTACCCACGACCGCCGGAAGCCCATACTCCCGTGCGACGATGGCGGCATGGCTCATCGAACCGCCGATATCGGAAACGGCCCCAGCGATCTTGTCGAAGATCGGCGCCCACGTGGGATTGGTAATCTGGCAAACCAAAATGTCCCCCTTCTTGAGGCGCGACATTTGATCCACCGTCGTGATGATGCGGGCGGTGCCCTCCGCGACACCTCGACAGGCGGCGACCCCTCTGATTTCATCCTTGTTGGGGCCGCTGTCGGCAGACAGCCACCGGTCCAGACTCTCCCGGGTGATCCCCCAAAGCATCACGATGGCCGGATCGTCGATCACGTCCGGCACCGCGCCCAAGGCCGGAGCCGTTGAGTGTTTCGTCCATACCGCGAGCGCGGCGCGGCGCTCGGCAACGAGCGGCGGCCAGTGCTCGGGTCCACGCGGCTTGGAGCCGGTGGACCACGCGTTCATCAGATCGATGATCGCCGATTCCAGCTCATAGTGAGTGAGCTGGAACACATCTTCCGCATCGTTAAAGAAGCCGTGCGCGGCGAGCAATCCGCCGAACTCCCGGATCTTGTTGAAGAATAAATTCGTGTACCAGTGCTCGCAGTAAAATTTGTGGCCTTCGACGTAAGGAAAGACGCGATGCGCCAGCGTGATCATTTGATCGTAAGCGGCGCGGTCGTCATCGGTCGCCAATAGCTCGCGGTAATCCTCGATGAGCTGCCGGCGTTCGGCCTGCAGCTTTTCGATGGGCCGATGCAGGGACTCGCCGGACTTGAGCCGACCGACGTAGGCCGAAAGGCTTGCAAACGGCATCGACAGGTCGTCGTTCCACGCACGGTGGTAATGATAGAAGCCGTCGCCCACATTGATGTTGAACCATGGATTTCGCGACGTCGCGAGCTCCTCGAGCCACTCGCGCCCCGCCTCGCCCTTCTGCTCCAGCGACGCGATGATTTCAGCAACGGTGGCGTGCTCCTGAAAAGATTTGTCCACGCCGAGCTGCACGGCGCAGCGGGCGAGCCGCCGCAATTCATCATCGGGGCGAAAAATCTCCGCATCGAAGCCGGCCACCATGCGTGCAATGGTCTGGTCGGTGATTTCCGGGAACGCCTTTTTACAGAACTCGAAAAACGTCATGTAGGCGCCGTATCCAAGCAGAAGAAACTCGAAGTGGTGATGCCACATCCGGAAATAACCCTCGAGGGTCTTCTGGTAGGTATCGAGCAGGATGTGATTCGAAGCCACTCCGCGGCCGGCGTGTACATTGGCGAGCGGTTCCAACTCGGGCAGCTCAGGCTTGGGAAGCGACTGCGCGTCTTCGATCAGCTTCAGCATCTTCGCGCGCCACTGATCGTAGAGGCGTTCCCAGTTTTCGTAGTAATAGAACGCGCGCTTTTTGAACTCCTCGAGTCGCGCCGCAATTTCGCCCGGATCGGTTACGGAGTTGCCGCCGATGTACACGCGTCCGTTAATGATGCGGTGATCGATTCCGAGGGTCGTCGGCAGGCAATGAACACGTGTGTTGACCGCACCGAGCGCGCAGTAAGCCGCCTCCGCGGTCACCATGTCGAATGCGGACATCGGCTCCGGAAAATGCATGGAATTGTAGAACCAGAAGCGCTGGTCATCGGCCGCCGAGAATTGGGTGTAGTACGGGTATGCCGCCTGCGCACGCTCCGTTCCGGGCACCACCTGCAACGAGCTGGGCAGCGGAAACTGCTTGGGTTTCATCAGTGCGTTCATGCGATTCGAGACCTCATTCTAGCCGCTGCCCCACTATACGCGCGCACCAGCGCGCAACACACATGGTCCGCGAGCGCAAAGCGGCCCTTGGGCAAGCAGGCCCTAGGTCGACCCCTTCAGTCCCTTCCGCTGCTTTTTGTAGCTCTCGCGGCGGGTCTTCTCGAAACCGGTCCGCTGCTCGAATCCCGGATCGTGGGGATAGTCGCGAAAATCCTGCAGCACCTCGGCAAACAGCTCGCTGAGCTCGTCCTTGAATTCGGGGTGAGTGAATATGTGAAAGCGATGCTCGCGCATCGCTTCCAGCACCCGGGCCGCGATCACATCGGGTTCCATGCCGAACTCATGGATCTCGGCGAGACGCTTCACATTGGCGGCGTCGACCGGTTTCGCCTCACGCTTCAGGAGTTCAGGACGGATATCGTTGCTGGCATAGATGTATGACTTGACCAGCCCCGGGCAGAGCACCGAAACACCGATGCCATGCGGCGCGAGACTGGCCCGCAGCGATTCGGACAGCCCGCGGACCGCAAACTTGGTGGTGTTGTAGATGGCCGGCACGCCGGCAGCGAGGAACGCGGCCATCGAGGCCGTGTTGACGATATAGCCGCCCTTGCCGGCCTTGATCATCCTGGGCACGAAAGTCATCACGCCGTTGATCGGGCCGTGCAGGTTCACGCCCATCACCCAGTCCCAATCGTCGTAGCTCGAGTCCTCGGCGGTCTGAAACAAGTTGATGCCGGCATTGTTGAACAGCACGCTCACGGGCCCGAATTTCGCCTCCACCTCATCGGCGGCCCGCGTCATATCCTGGCGCGAAGCGACGTCGACCTGCACCCCCATGGCATTTGAATTGTTGAGCGCCTGCAAGGCCTGATCGATCGATTCTGCACGGATGTCGGCAATCGCGACATTGCAGCCCTCGGCCAGCAACGCTCGCACCACTCCAATCCCAATCCCATTGGCGCCGCCGGTGACGAAGGCTGTGCGGCCTTTAAGGTCTTTCATTGCTTTAGTCCTCGCTGGCGCGCGGCTTCTGATGCGTGAATCGGGTTGCTGAACAGCATGCTGAAAGTGCGCTTGTATTCCTCGTTCTCAGGCAGGTTGGGGATGGCCGCGCACATCGCCTGCGTGCGGTCCTCGAGTCCCTGCCGGAACTCGCTGTGCGTAAGGATATAAAGCTCATCGTTGAGGATGCCCTGCAGCACGCGCTCGCCAATCTCTTCCTTCGTGCGGTAGAGGTGAAAGAAGTTGCCGCCTTGTTGGCGGCGCTTGTCCGCCTCCGCATAACCGGTGTCGGCCAAGTCGGAGGGGCGCGTCTCGCCCGATTTGGCAATGTTCGATTGCACGGCGCCGGGGCAAAAGGCTGAGCAGATGATGCCCTGCGGCTCGAGTTCGCCGCGCATGCATTCCATCATGGCGACCGCCGCCCCTTTGGACGTCCCATAGATGGTCGCGCCCGAATGCGGCAGCAGGCCTGACATGGAGGCGGTATTGACGATATGACCTCCTTCGCCATGTTTTTGGATGCGCGGCAGAATGGTGACGATGCCATTGATGGTGCCGCCGAGATTTACGCCCATCACCCAGTCCCAGTCCGCGTAGGTCGCCAGCGCGGCAGGACCGACCACCGCCACGCCGGCATTATTGCAGAGCACGTGGATCTTGCCGAAGCGTGCTTCCGCCGCATCGGCCGCGCGCGCGAAGTCTTTACGGTCGGTCACGTCGAGCTTGAGCGCGAGGATACGCTTAGTCTCACCGAGCTCGGCCTTGGCTGCCTCCAAATGATCGTCGCGAATGTCCGCGACTACGACGTTCATGCCCGCGCCCGACAGCGCTTTGGCGATGCCGAGCCCGATGCCGCTCGCGCCGCCGGTCACGAACGCGGTCTTGCCAGCCAAATTCTGCATACAACCCAGGCCTCTTATGTATGATGTTTGCCACATTGTATCGAACACATACAATCTAAAGTACAGCAATTCGGGGAGTGGATACATGGCAATGGCGGCTCCAGCTATCGCAACCGCATCACCGGTACCGGGCCTGCAGCCCTGGCCTTCGAACCGGGCCGCTTATTACGCGCTCACCGTGATCATTCTTGCGACGATGTTGAATTTTTTTGACGCGGGCGTGTTCGGCATAATGGCGCAACGCATCAAGGTCGACTTTCACCTGACCGACGAACAATTGGGATTTCTCATCGGGCCGGCCAATGTCGTGTTCTACGTGTTGGTCGGCATTCCGATGGCGCGGTTGGTGGACATCTATCCGCGCAAGATCGTGCTGGCGTGTGGAATCGCGGCAATCGGCGGCATCACCGCGCTGGGCGGCCTTGCCCAAAATTTCACGCAACTTTTTTCCAGCCGCATGCTGGTGGGTGCGGGTGGTTCGGCGCATGCCCCGGGCTCCTATTCAATGATTGCGGATCTGTTCCCGCCGCATCGGCTGCCGCGCGCCATCGGCTTCCTTCAACTCGGTTTCATCGGGGGCGGTGCGCTGGGCATTTTTCTGGGCGGCCATCTCGTGTACTGGGCTACTACGTGGCCGGTTAGCCAATGGATGGGCTTCACCATACACGGCTGGCAATGGATTCTGATGATCGTCGGCGCACCGGGGCTGTTGATTGCCGCTCTCTTGCTGTTGGCAAAGGAGCCTGCGCGGCGAGGCGTGGCCATGGAAGAAAAGTCACCGCCGTTCACCGCGGTGCTACGTGAGGTGTGGGCGCGGAAAGGCATCTACCTGCCGCTTTTCATCGGGCTGGCCTTCAGCGCCACGCAGGCAATCGGCATGCAGGCGTGGCGCGCGCCGTTTCTGATTCGGACCTATGGCTGGGACGAGGCCCGCATCGGCAATTGGCTGGGATTCACTTTCCTGGCGTCCTCACTCATCGGTGCTTTCTTTGGTACGGTATTGGTCGAGGCGCTGAGCAAGCGCTACAAGGACGCCAATGTGCGCGCAGCGACCATTCTGTTTGCCGCCGCAGCGCCATTTGAAATCATCGCGCCGCTGATGCCCTCGGGCGGGCTCTCGTTGCTGTGTCTTGGCGTGGCAATGATGTGCGGACTGGCATCGGCCGTGCCGCAAAACTCAGCCATCCAGCGGGTCACACCGAATCGGATGCGCGGACAGATCACCGCCATCTATCTGTTCATGTTCATTGTCTTCGGGGCCCTCGGCAGCCAATTGATAGGCTCCATCACGCAGAGAGTGTTTCACTCCGACGCGGATTTATGGAAGACCATTGTATTGACTGGGTCGATCCTCATGCCGGCCGCGGCGATCGCCATCTCTCGTGGAATCAAGCCCTACGGCCGGGAAGTCGAGCGGCTCGAGGCGCTGGAGCAGGCAACGACCTAAAGGCCGGCGCGCGAGGATTCAAACCTGCTTCATCCACGCACGTATGGCCGCGGCGATCGCATGAGGCTGCTCGGCGGGCGCCATGTGCCCCGCATCCTCGATGGCCACGAGCGTAGCCTCAAATATCTGCCGGCGTATTTCCTCGTGCTGCGCCAAGGGCGACCATGTATCAGCCGTGCCGCTCGCGAGAAGCGTCGGCACATTGATCGTGGGCAATACCCCAACGGCATCCGGCCGCTCGAGCAGCGCCTTGGTCTGCGCGGCAAAGCTCTCCGCAGTTTGGCGCTCGACCATGTCTCGCAGTTTCGGCATCACCTGTGCGGCACGAGCTTTCGGGGCGCCCATCATGGGCGGAAGCCAATCAGCGGCGACCGCGGACATCCCGCGCTCGTTTGCCAATTTCACCAGCCGGCCGCGGCTCTCGATTTCCCCTGCTCGCAGCGGATGCACCCCGGTGTTGAGGAGCGCCAGGCCCAGAACTCGCTCTTTTGCTCGTCGAAAGACTTCGAGAGCAACCCTCCCGCCCATGGAATGGCCCGCGACCAAGAATTGCTGCGGCGCCGTTCGCAGAACTTGATCCGCCATTGTCTGAATCGAATCGAAACCCGGGAACGAGGCGAAGCGCACATCCGCGGCGGACTTGAGATCCTGAGCTGCGTCCACCCATACCGTCTCATCGCAGAGCAGGCCCGAAAGAAGGAGCAACGAGCGCATCAAGCGTGTTCTGCTGGCTCAGTCGTAGAACTGCGGAGCCTTTTTCAGCGAGGCATACGTCGGCGGGTCGTGCTGGATCCACAGTGTCGCGCCGGTTTGCTCGAGGAATTGATCGACCCTCTTGCGAGTCGCACGCGTCATGGCCGCATCGAAGTCGAACGTCGGCACGCGATCGAGCGTCCTCTCCTCCGGCACATGATACAGATCGCCGGCGAGCAGCAAGGGCCCGAACTTCTTGAGCTTCAGGAACAGCATTTGATGCCCCGGCGTGTGGCCGGGCGCCGTTTTGATGATCACGGTGCCGTCCCCGAACACATCGTGATCGGCATTGTTCAACGTGATGCGCCTGGCGGTCTTCAAGTCCTTGTAGGTATCGGGCATGCGAATGCCGACTTGCGCATCGCTGAACATGATGTCGTATTCAGCCTGCTGCACGATCCAGGTCGACCGCGCGAACATATTGGCGTTGGCGGTGTGGTCGGCGTGATAGTGGGACATCGCGATATAGGTGATATCTTTCGGCTTGAATCCAAGCGCCGCTAGCTGGGGAGCTAAGCGGCGTTTGGCCTTGAGGATGCCCTGCTGCACAACCTCCGTGCCATCGTCAGGGACGTCCTGGTCAGGAACCTGTCCCACGTCCCAGATGAGGGTTCCCTTGGGATGCACGATCAAGTAGCAGGGTGTGATGAAGGTGACTTCGCGGCTGACCTCGCCGGCCGTGAGGCCGAACAGAGCCGGGTCCATGGCGGAAATCGTGCCGCAATCCAACACGTACAGCCGCAGCTCGCCTGAGGGCTTCGCCGCCGCGGGACCCGCCGCTGCAGCAACGCAGGCACCCATGGCTGCGCACGCGAGTATATGCAGGGCGGCGCGCCGCACGCAGTGAATTGCATGAAGGACTGCGCTTTTATGATTCATATCAACGCCCTCACCGCTCAAATTGACCCCGCCAGCGCTGATTAGTATGCTACACGAACCATCCTACGCCAGCCGCGGCTTCGCGTTTTCTCATCCCGATACCCTTGGGGGGCCAACAAATGGCAACAGTTCTATCGCAAGTCAATCCTGCAGAATCGCTGACTCAGTTGGAGTATTCCGCCGCGGCCAAGCGCGTACTGGCGCGAAAGCCGGCGCTGTTCATCAACAACGAATGGGTCAGCTCGACACACGGTGCGACCATCGTGGTCGAAGACCCCTCGACGGGCAGAGAAGTCGGACGCATTGTGGATGCTTCCGACGCGGACGTGGACCGCGCGGTAACGGCCGCACGAACGGCCTTCGATGACGGGCGTTGGTCGAATCTGCCGCCCGGCAAGCGGGAACGCATCATCAACAAGCTCGCCGATTGCATAGAAGCGCATGCGGCGGAGTTCGCCGAACTCGAGGCGATCGACAACGGGAAGCCCGTCGGCATGGCGACGGTCGTGGACATCCCCGCAGCCGCCGATCATCTGCGCTACATGGCCGGATGGGCCTCAAAACTCGGCGGCGATTTGATCGAGCCGCAATCCATGCCGCGCGGCACGGTGTTCAGCTACGTGTCGCGCGAACCTGTCGGCGTCGCCGCGCAAATCGTGCCCTGGAATTTCCCATTGCTCATGGCGACCTTGAAGATCTCTCCGGCTTTGGCGGCGGGCTGCACGTTGATTCTGAAACCGGCCGAACAAACCTCGATCACCGCGCTGCGCCTCGCCGACTTCATTGCCGAAGCCGGTTTCCCGCCGGGCGTCATCAACATCATTACAGGCAACGGCCACACCGCCGGTGATCGGTTGGTGAAGCACCCAGGCGTCGACAAGATTGCCTTCACCGGGTCAACCGAAGTCGGAAAGATCATCAACCGCAATGCCACAGACACGCTGAAGCGCGTCACTCTGGAACTTGGCGGCAAGTCACCGGTCGTGGTGATGCCGGACGTGAATGTCGATGAGGTGTCAGCCGGCGCTGCCGGCGCGATTTTCTTCAACTCCGGCCAGGTGTGCATCGCAGGCTCCCGCTTGTTCGCGCATCGCTCGATCTTCGATCGCATGGTGGAAGGCGTTGCTGCGGCGTCCGCCTTCTGGAAGCCGCGCCCCTCTCTCGATCCTCAAGGACACATGGGCCCGCTCGTGTCGAAGGAGCAATTCGATCGCGTGATGGGATACATCGAAGCGGGCAAGCGCGACGGCGCCTCCGTCGCGGTAGGCGGCGATGCCCCATCGTCGAATGGCTACTATGTGAACCCGACGGTGCTGGTGAACGTCAAACCGAACATGAGCGTTGTGCGCGAGGAAATTTTCGGACCCGTGGTGGTCGCGCAGCGCTTCGATGATCTCGACGAAGTGGCAAAGGCTGCCAACGACACCTGTTACGGTCTGGGTGCGGGCATCTGGACCAAGGATGTCTCCGCCATGCACCGGCTCGCGGCGAAGATCAAGGCGGGAACGGTGTGGGGCAATTGCCACGCCATCATCGATCCGGCGCTGCCCTTCGGCGGATTCAAGCAATCTGGATTCGGCCGCGAGCAGGCACGTCAGGGCATCGAGTCCTATACGGAATTGAAGACCGTCATCATCAAACTCTAGCCGCTCGCCTTCTTTGGACCCCTCGCGTCCGGTGACGCGAGGGGTGAATCGCGTCAGAACTTCATCTTGAACTCGGCCCAGACTGTGCGCGGCGGCGTCGGTATGCCGTAATCCGCGCCCGATTGTGAGTACAGATCGAAAATCTGTGTGTACCAGAGCTTGCCGGTCAAGTTCGTACCGACCGCCGAGACCTCCCATTTATTTGATTCCGGCCGGTAGGTGAGGCGGCCATTGAGATTGTGATAGCCCGGCAGATAGCTGAATGCATCAGGGACGGCAATGGTTTCATAGCCGCTTGCATAAATGAAATCCAGGCGCGGCGTGACCGTGCCGCCGTTCGGGATTTTGGCGTCGTACTGCGCCGCGACGCTCCACTTGGTCGGCTGGAAACCCGGCTCCGAGGAATCGGGCGGGATGCCGCTCGCCGGATTGACCTCGGTGTACTCGAAGTGCTGATGGCTGGCGCTCGCCTCGAGGGACAGGCCATTGTTACGATACGAGGCTTCGACCTCCACGCCGTAAATTTTCGCTTCGCCGCCGTTGACCGGCGCCGCACAGGGTGTGGTGGCACTGCCGCCCGAGTACTGCGGGCAGCTCAACAGGACGACCTGGATATCCTTGTACTTGCTGTAGAACCCGGCGATGTTGAAGCGCAACGTGTGATCGAACCAGTCGGATTTGGCGCCGATTTCATAGTTGGTCAGCGATTCGGGCCCAAATGGCACGACCTGCGTGGCGACGAAAGGACGCGGGTTCGTGCCCCCGCCTTTGAAACCGGTAGAGACGCTGGCGTAAGTCATCAGCTCCGGGATCCAGCGATAGCTTAGGTCTACGCGATAGTCGGTTTTGCCGCCGGAGAACTCACCCACGGTGCCGGAGAAACCCGGCGGGAAGAACACGCTGTCGCCGCCGCCGATGGTCGACGGATTGTAGCGGTTGTAGGTGTAATCCTTCTCCTGGTGCGTGTAGCGTCCGCCGACCTCTAGGTTGAGGCCTTCGGTGATGTGCCAGCTGATGTTCGCAAAGCCCGCGTAGTCCTTCTCGTGAATCGGGTCGTTACCCAAGAACTCGAAGTTGAGGCCCGGGGCTATGTAATCCAGAACTTGATGCGTCGGATAAGTCGTGACCTGATTCAGCAAGAAGCCGCCGACGGTGTAGTCGATCAGGCTGCCGACAGTGCCGTTGAGGCGCAGTTCCTGCGTCAGCGTGTGGTTGAGCAGGTGTTCGGCCCCGAGTGATCCCGACAGCGGCGAGACGTCGTTGTCCTCGGTCCAATTGGTGTCGAATTGCCGGTAACCGGTGATCGACTTCAGCGCCAACTCGGGCGCGAGCTTCCAATCCAGGGTAAGGTTCGTGCCCCATTGCTTGTTGTGTGTATCCGGTGAAAAACAGTAGTTGTTGCCCGCCAGGCCCACACCGCAAAAGCCCGCATAGCTGATGTAGGGATTGTTCGGGACAAAACGATTGTCGTAGGCCACGCCTGTCGGGTTGCCCGGCGGGAAACCTGAGTTAACCGAGGTTGCGAACCCCAGCACGGGATTGACCTGCAGCAGAGTAACAGCAGCAGTCTCGGACTTGTCGATTGTCACATCGGCGGTCAGGTTCGCTTCGAAATTGTCGCCGGGCAGCCAACGAAGCGCCACGCGGCCACCTTGGTAGTTCTTGCCGCCCTCCTTACCCGCCACGCAGTCCTGCTGCAGGCCGCCAACCGCCGCGATGCCGGACGTAGGAAACGCACATCCATAATCGATGCGGGTCACGTAGCCATCCTGCTGATGCGAGACGCCGGATATGCGCATGAAAAGATAATCTTTGACCAGCGCCAAATCGGCCATCGCCTGCACATCGATCAAATTGCGCTGGCCGTAGCTGACCTTGACCGAGCCCGTCTCATTGCCCTGCGGCTTGACCGAGTAGATCTTGATTGAGCCGCCCTCGGAATTCGCGCCCGACAGTGTTCCTTGCGGGCCGCGCAGAATCTCGACGCGGTCCAGGTCCAGCAGGGCGAAGTTCGAGCCCGTAAGGCTGGAGTAGTAGACGTCGTCGATGTACACACCTACACCCGGCGCAAAGGCCGGATCGAAGTCGCCCTGCCCGATGCCGCGGATCGAGGCCGTCATGCCCGGACCAAACGCACCGCCGGTTTCCACCAGCGTCACATTGGGAGCCTGCTGGGCGAGGTCATGCAGCGAATTCTGGCCGCGCGCCTCCATCATCGCGGCGTTGACCGCGGTGATTGCCAGCGGCACGACCTGCAGGTTCTCCCTGCGAAACTGTGCAGTCACCACGATTTCCTCGAGGCCGTTTGTGTCTTGCGCCGCGGCCGTATTGGCTGCAGCCGTCTGCGCGGCGACTATCGAAGGCCATGCGCATACCAGCGCGGTGGCTATCGCCGCCACCCGTAGCCGCACGATGCGTCGCAAGGTGGCTTGGATTGAAGTACTCATGAATTGCTCCTCTATGCGTGCCAGCATTTGTGCTTCCAGATCATTTCGGCGCGTTCAACGCCACGATCTCAAAACGCCGCATATACCCCCTTGCCGATCAACCGCCCGATCGACTCGTTTTTCACGCTTCGGCCGCGAATGCCGCGGCTCGGGGCGCTCCTTTTTTTGTAAGTAAAACAAACAAATTTCGACATTGCAACATCCGAACAATTGTTAGGGTTGCAAAGCCGGCATGCGCCTTGGAGGAGGATAGTCGGCCGGTTAGCACTCCCTCACTCGCGGTTTTGCGCAATAATTCTATCCTTATAGGGAACGGACCCGAGAAACATGGCGAAACTCAAGCGCGTGAATTGGCATAACCACGAAATCGATTTGCTGGTGGCCATGCTGCGATTCTCTTCCATCATCAGTCGTCCGATGCGCGACGGCGTCGCCGACCCCGCCGGGTTCAGCTCGAACGAATTGCGCATCCTCATGGCCTTGTCCGGCGAAGGCGAGTCCGCCGGTCATGACCTCGCTGAGCTGATGGGCATGCACGCGATGAACGTCAGCCGCGCGCTGTCGTCCTTGCGCAAAATGGGCCTGGTGGAAGCGGCCAAGAACTCCAAGAACCGGCGCCGCAAGCCTTATCGCATCAGCGCACGCGGCGCATCGGCGCACATTGCCCTGCAGCCGCGCATCGCACAAATCGCGAGTTTTCTATTTGGGGCCCTGACGGCGGCCGAACGCCGTGCGTTGAGGAAAATAGTCGGCAAACTCGACCGTCAGGTCATGGCCTGGCAACCGGCCGAGCGGCGTCCGCACGTGCCGCGAGCCTGAAGCCTTCGCTCCTCAGACCTGAGCCGCCAACACTGCTCCGAATCGCGGGTGCGCGAAATGCATGGGCACGTCCTGGCGATGGGGCCAGGTTTTGCGAATTTGGGCTGCCGGCAGAATGACATCGGGCCCCAGGGGATTCTGCGGATAGGCGACCGCTGCGGGCTGCAGGTGCGCCACCGTCTTGGACCAGCCTTTCTCATAGTCCGCCTGCCACTGCATCATGTAGTCGAGGCGTTTGATCTTCCAAACGCCGGCCTCGCGAACATAGTCGTTCTCGTATAGCCCCGCCTCGTAGAACTGCTGGGGCAGGCCCTCGGGCTTGTAGGCCCGGCTTTCGTGGCATCCGCCCATCAGCAATCCGCGGAAACGGCCCTTCGCGCTCTTGCGGTCCGGCGCCACGGTGATGACGTCCTGCATCTGGAAATGATCGAGCAGGAATCCATGGACCGGGCCATTCACGCCCCGCGTAAAGTAGTTTTGGAACCACGTGCCGTAGAGCCGGCGCACACCCGCATGGCCGTGATATTCCCCGGAGAGGAACACCACGACCCCGTCCTCGGCGAACAGCTGCACCACGTCTTCCGCGCGATTGAAATCGATGTAGTACCCATAGGACCAGTGCAGACGTCGAATCGCATTGAGGTCCTCGAGTTCCCCGACTCGGTGTTCCAGAACTGCCAGCCGCTTTTCGAGATCTGCCATGCTTCCCCCGCTATCGTTTGCGGTTCACGCTAACAAATGTTAGGAAGGGAAGCGAGGGAAATAGAATGCAATCTACAGGCAGAACCGCGCTCATCACGGGGGGCGTGTCGGGCATCGGTTTCGGCATCGCGCGCGCCTTCAGCGCTGCCGGCATCGAGCTGATTCTCACGTACCGGAATGAGGACTATCGAGCCGAAGCAGCGCGGTGGTTTCGCAATAATGGCCGCCCCGCCCCGCGCTTTGCCCGCCTGGACGTCACCGACCGCAGTGCGTGGGCGCAACTTGCGAATGAGGCCGGTTCCGTGCATATCCTGGTCAATAATGCGGGAGTGAGCGTGTTCGGCCCGACGGATGAGGCCGGCTACGCGGATTACGATTGGATCATGGGCGTCAATTTTGGCGGAGCGGTAAACGGTCTTGTCACCTTCATCCCCAGGATGAAGGCACAGGGGACCGGTGGGCATATCGTCAACGTCGCTTCGATGGCGGCTTATCTGTCGGGTCCTCAGGCAGGCATCTACACCGCCAGCAAATTCGCCCTGCGCGGCTTGACCGAATGCCTGCGATATAACCTGGCTCCCGACCGCATCGGGGTATCGCTCATGTGTCCGGGTCTGACCAAGACCCGCGCCTGGGACAGCGCGCTGAAGCGGCCCGCCAACTTCGCGGAGTCGGGCTTCGCTCCTCCCGATCGAGGGGAACTCGAGAAGTTCGGCGCCGCGTTCGATGCGGGTATGGATCCGTTGGAAGTGGGCGAAAAAACACTCGCCGGCATGCTTGAGAACCGCGGCGTGATCTTCACGCATCCTGAATTTACAGACGACTTCGCCGAGATCTATCAGACATCAATTGCTGCCCTGCCACAGGAACCGGTGCCTGAGGGCCGATTGCAGATCGAAAGGCTGCGCCGCGCCGCAAATCGCGCCGCCGCCGCCGGCAAGCGGATCAACCTCGGAGACTTGACCTGACGGATATCCGTCAAAGGGCCCGTCAAAACATGCCGTTTGTGTTCGCGGACTTCTCGGGTACGGGCTGCGCCACGTCCCAATGTTCCATCACCTTGCAGCCCTCGACTCGCAGGATGTCGACGATCGCAAGGCCGCGTTCACCGGCCGTGAATACGCCGTGCGAATGGACGGCTACCAAGTTGCCGTCGGCAATAATGCGCGCGATCGTGTAATGGATGTCCGGGTGACTCGCAAAGAACGGCTCGAGAAATTTGATCGCCGCGTCGCGGCCGGTTTCCGCCAGGGGGTTGTGCTGAATGTAGCCCGGGTCCACCCAGGTTTCGAAGGCTTCACGGACTTTCTTGTCGATGTAGAAATGCGTCATGAATTGAGTGACGACTTGCTTCGGCTGCAAAGTGCATTTTGCGGCGGGCGGCGGTGCGGCCAAAGCGCTTCCCGCGAACAGAGTGAGCGCCGCCAGGCTCAGGGTAAGGCGACTACGCATGAGTATTCTCCTTGTCAGATTTTGTCGTTGGATTTGGCTCTTACGCTAACAATTGTTATGTTGTTATGATTCGAAGGTAGCACCACGAGCGGAAAATCGCGAGACCAGACCTGGAGAGAACTGCATGAGCGACATCGCAGCCCTGACCGCGCGAATCGAAAAACTCGAACACGAGCTCGCGATTCAGCAGGACATCCACCAAATCCGCCGTATCCAATACACATACGGATATTTCATCGACAAGACGCAGTACAACGAGGTCGTCGACCTGTTCGCGGACGACGGCGATGTATGGTTTCTCGGCGGCATCTACAAGGGCAAGGCCGGCGTACGGCGCCTCTATATCGGACGCTTTCAAACCAATTTCACCCAGGGCCACAACGGCCCGCGCTACGGCTGGCTGCTGGAGCATCCGCAGCTGCAAATGGTCATCGACGTCGCGCCGGATCGCAAGACCGCGAGCCTGCGCGGCCGATCGATGATGCAGGCGGGATTGCACGAAACGGCTCAGGGCCAACAACGCGCATGGTGGGAAGGCGGTATCTACGAAAACGACTTCGTGCGCGAGAATGGCGTGTGGAAAATCAAGGCGCTGCGCTATTTTCCGTTCTGGCACGGCAGCTTCGCCGAAGGCTGGCCGAAGACGCCGATCGATTTCATTCCCATGGCCAAGACGCTGTATCCGCAGGATCCTTTGGGTCCCGATTCCCTCATTCAGCCGGCGCCACGGCTCTGGCCGGCCACCGACACGATTCCGTTTCACTATCCACATCCGGTGACGGGAAAACCGATCGTTCTCGACAACAGCCGGGCACGCGAAGGCTTCAAGTGAGCGGAGTGAAGCCGTGAGCACCGCCGCCGCCCAGGTGCAGTCGAGCATCGACTACGTTGTGCCCAGCTCGCGCGTCAACCGGCGCTTCTGGGCGCCCGGTAAGGAATTGAATACCGGCGTCTATGCATCGCAAAGCGTAATAATCCGCAACGCACGACTGGCCGGCCAGTTCACTCTGGATGAGCACGGCTTCTGTTTAGGCGTTCACCGCACCGCCATCACGGATTGGCAGCGAAATTACGGCCCCGACACGCCCTATGCCGAACAAGTATGCGAAGTCGCCAAGCGCTTGAGCGGCGCGGATTTCATCATACCGATCGGCGGCATGCTGCGAAGTTCTGGGAAAACCAGCGCGAGCGTGCAGCCGCCCGCAGCCGAAGCGCACGTGGATTTCACGCAGCGCTGCGCCGAGCGCTACGCCGCCAGGCTGTACAAAAAACGAGATCCCCAGGGGTCCGGCTTCAGCCGCTTCATTGCCTTCAGCCTATGGCGCGCGCTTTCGCCGCCGCCTCAGGATATGCCCCTGGCAATTTGCGAGGGCCGTTCAGTGCGCGCGATGACGAGGGGACGCAAAACACCAAGGTCGATGTGGACGAAATTCCCACGGGAGACGCTCTGTTTGCGCCGATCGAGGGCGAGGAGAACATGTCCGCCGCCACGATATTTCACTATTCGCCCGCGCATCGCTGGTGGTTCTTCCCGGACATGACTCCGGATGAGGTGATCTTCCTCAAGTTCTACGATTCGGATCACCGCACCGCCTGGCGATGCCCGCACACGGCGTTTCGCGATTCGAGCCGCCCTGATGCGCACGAGCGCCGCTCGATCGAGTATCGGGGGATCGCCTTTTTCGCCTAGCTGATCGGCGCCGCGCCGTTACGCGAGCCGCAACTCGCCGGCGCCAACCCACGATCCGTGCACTTGAGGACGCAGACGATGCGGTATCGCTGCCTTCGCGACTGGACCTGCGCTCACATTGCCGGCGTCCATGACCCACAATGCGTGCTTGAATTCCGACGGCCCGGTTTGGCTGTCAACGACAGCCAACAGCCAGCCCTCGCTGCCCGCCGTGGCGGACGGCACGTGAACCGGCTCGTTGAAACAAGACTCTGGCGGCAAGGCAAGCGCTTGCGGCGGCTTGCCCGCGAAATCCACCCGCAACAGCATGTTGAACATCGCACCTACCGGCCCGCCTGCGACGGGAGGGCCCTGCATCTGCGGGTTCATGGTCAACATCCAGGCATGCGAATACGGCCTGCCCTGCACGCTCGCCGGAATCACGGGAAAATCGCCCGGCGGCCCGATTACGGTTTCAGTCACGCGATCGCTGCCGCCGCCCGTCAAGTCGATGGTCCATCGCTCCAGACGCGAGCCGGTTTCCCCCGGTGCAATGTTTTGGCCCGAGGCGCGTTGAATGAAGGGGAACGCGTTGACGCTGGAGAGGCATTGGTCGAACTGAATTCGACCGTCGGCATCCTCGAATGCGTTCATCATGTGATAGCAGGAGACGCCCTTCGGTCCGCGGAACCAGCGCATCTCGCCAACCGAGCCATAGCGGGGCATCACGCCGACCCAGCTGTCGCGGCCCATTTCATGCACCCAATGATCTCCGCCCGCCCGCACCCTTGCCGCATCACAGGTCGTCGGATAAACCGGGAACAGCGCGTAATTCTTGGTAATCGTGAAATCGTGCATCATTGCGCAGTACGGCACATCGAACCACTGCTCGCTTGCCAGGGTTCCGTGCCGGTCGACTACGCAGTAGGCAACCTTGGTCGAGGCGAGGCCGTCCGCTTCATAGCCGTAGAAGAAAAGCTCGGCGGTCTCGGGGTCGACGCGAACGTGCGCGGTCACCGTCTGCGACTTGAGCTTTCCGCCAAAGTCGTACCTTCCCATGGTTTCGAGCGTGCGCGGATTCACGCGATAGGGGCGACCGTCTTCCTTGGTCATCAGGAGCCGCCCCGCGTGCCAAACGGGAGTGGTATTCGCGACGGTGCGATCGAGCCCCCTGGCCTCGGGCCTGTCGGTGAAGGGATTGCGATACTTGCCGAATAGCGCGCGACCGGCAACGACCTCCGCCTTGTGCCTCTCCGTCTGCACATAGCGGATGCCGAAACTCGCCTTGCCGCCCGCGATGCGAATTGCAGAAATCATGCCGTCGCCCGACAGTACGGCCGCCCCATCCTCTACAAACGGCGGAAAGGCGGGATCAGGCACGGCTCGAAAGAAGACGCCTTCGACGCCACCCGGTATTCGGCCCTCGATCGGGAGATCCAGGACTTCATATTCCTCGCCGAGCGGCGCATTCAAACCCGTGAACTCAGGAGCGTCCGGATAGCGCCGCATTTTCGCCTACATGCTAACAAATGTTAAGATAATAGTGCGCTACGGCATCGCGATTTGGCAAGCCGGTCAGGCGAACCATAGAGCGATCGCCCGCATCTCGATGCTGGCACGCGGCGCCACGTGCGCGTCTGCACCGGGATTATCGAACGCGACGTGCGGCACGCAGTGCGCGCGCTTCAAGTCGCTGTCATTGGTTTTGAACACCAGGGCCTCATCGCGCGTCATGTCGGAATACCAATGCCAGCGGTGACCCGGGTGATGCGCCACGACAATGCCTTCGAACGACCACTGTGGCCGATTCGGCGAGTTGAATACGGCATCGGCGAAGATCAGATCGGCCGGCGTCACGGTGCGTGCGTCGCACACGGCCAGCGGTACGTCTTGTGGCGGCTGCGAAATAACCCGCCAGATGTTGTAGTGCACGAACCGCGATATGCGGCTCCCCTCGGGCGCCGCCCGCTGCGCAAAGTCAGCGGCCGTGGAATCACTGATGTCGACATGTGCAAATCGGGCGGGCCGGGAGTTGTCCAGCTTTCCGGACATCGCCGAGCGCTCGCTGAATCGCAGTACGCCGGGATTGTTCACCAGCACCAGATCCGCGCCCGACAGGGTGCCGATGAGGCCGATGATTTCCTTGCGGTAGACCGCCTCCACCTCCTCCCGGTCGGTGAAGTCCGCTACCGCACTGCGATGATTGAACAGGGTGAACCCTGCGTCGTCGAGCCTCATCTGCAAACCGCGCGCATCGCGGATATCCATCTGCAGGGGTTGGATGTCGAGCTCATCCCCGCTGGTATCGTTGGAGTGATATCGCGGTCGGGCTACGCCGCGGCCGGCGTAGGCTATTGCAGCAAGCGTCATGTTTCACCCTTCGCGTTAGCGCTCCACATAGAGCGCTTCGTGATATTCGATAATTGCGTGCGTCTTCGCAAGATCTGATTAATATGTAGAGCATACGAAACGGGAGCAGAGCATGAGTGAGCGAGCTGAATCCGACACGGTGGCATACGAGGTCAAAGGCGCAATTGCCTGGGTAAAGTTCAACCGCCCCGAGAAGCGCAATTGCATGAGCCCCAAGCTCAATCGGCAGATGCTGCGGGTGATTGAGGACCTGGAGTTCCGACGCGACGTCGGCGTGCTGGTGCTGACGGGCGAGGGAGAGGCGTGGTCGGCCGGAATGGACCTGAAGGAATACTTCCGGGATTCAGAAGGCTTGGGATTGAAGGGCGTGCGCGAATCGCAGCGCGGAGCTTACGCCTGGTGGGAGCGCCTGCGCTGGTATCAAAAGGTGACGATCGCCATGGTGAATGGCTGGTGTTTCGGCGGCGGCTACGGTCCCTTGTTCGCCTGCGACCTGGCGTTCTGCTCGGATGAGGCGCAGTTCGGCCTGTCGGAAATCAACTGGGGAATCCTTCCCGGCGGCGGCGCCACCAAGGTCGCCGCCGATTTGATGTCCATGCGCAAGGCCATGTATCACGCCCTGCTCGGGGAGAATCTCTCCGGCAAGGAGGCCGAGGCCGCCGGCCTCGTCAACGAATCGGTACCGGCGAGCAGGCTCGAAGCGAGAGTCACGGAGGTGGCGCAGAAACTGCTGCAGAAGAATTGGGAGACTCTCAAGGCGAGCAAGGATGCGATGCGCCGCGTGCGTGAGATGACCTATGACAATGCCGAGGACTATCTCATCCGGGCTCAGGAAGCACTCAATTGGCACGACAAATCCGACGGCCGTCATGCCGGAATGAAGCAGTTTCTCGACGACAAGACCTACAAGCCGGGTCTTGGTCCTTACGACAAGTCCAAGTCCGTCAAGTGAGGAGGGAATACCATGGCTCATTTCCCCAATACGCTCAGCTTCACGGGATTCAACACGCCGTCGCGTATCGAGGCCGACATCACCGGTCTCGCCCACAAGGGGAATATTCCTCCTGAGATGAATGGTGCCTTCTTCCGTGTGCAGCCCGATCCACAGTTTCCGCCCCGCCTGGGCGACGACATCTCCTTCAACGGCGACGGCATGATCACGCGTTTTCATCTCCATGGCGGCGAGTGCGATTTCAAGCAACGCTGGGCGAGAACCGATAAGTGGAAGATTGAAAAGACCGCCGGCAAGGCTATGTTTGGCGCCTACCGCAACCCGCTCACTGACGACGAGGCGGTCAAGGGAAAAATCCGCGGCACCGCCAACACCAATGCATGGCTTCACGGCGGCAAGCTGTATGCACAGAAGGAGGATTCGCCCGCGCTGGTCATGGACCCGGTGACCCTCGAGACCGAAGGATACACTTCGTTTCACGGCAAGATGACCGGCCAGACCTTTACGGCGCACCCAAAGGTCGATTCCAAAACCGGCAACATGATTGCGTTCGGCTACGCCTCATCCGGACTGTGCTCCAAGGATTGCACCTACTACGAGGTAACGCCTGGCGGCGAATTGATTCGCGAGATCCCGTTTCAGGCGCCGTACTACTGCATGATGCACGACTTTGCGATCACCGAGGACTACGCACTCTTTCACATTGTGCCGTCGATCGGCAGTTGGGAGCGCCTGCAGAAGGGCCTGCCCCATTTCGGCTTCGACACGACACTGCCGGTGTATCTGGGCGTTCTGCCCAGGCGCGCCGGCGCCACGGCGGAGGATATTCGCTGGTTCAAGCGCGGCAATTGCTTCGCGAGCCATGTCATGAACGCGCACCAAGACGGCAGGAAAGTTTATTTCGACACGCCGGAAGCCAAGAACAACATGTTCCCTTTCTTCCCCGACGTTCACGGGGCCCCGTTCAACGGCATGGAAGCCATGAGCCACTTGACCCGCTGGACGGTGGACTTGGGCTCGAAGTCCACGGATTTCGCGGGCGTCGATCGGCTGAGTGAAACGGCGGCCGAATTTCCGCGCATCGACGACCGCTTCGCGGGAGCCGCGTATCGCCACGGATGGATGCTGGAAATGGATATGCGCCGCCCGGTGGAACTGCGCGGCGGCAGCGCCGGTGGATTGCTGATGAATTGCCTATTTCACAAGGACTTGGTTTCCGGCACCGAGCAGCATTGGTGGTGCGGACCGGTATCGAGTCTGCAGGAACCTTGCTTCATTCCGCGCAGCAGGAATGCGGCCGAAGCAGACGGCTGGATCGTTCAGATCTGCAACCGGCTCGATGAGCAGCGCAGCGATCTGCTGCTATTCGACGCGCTGGAAATCGCCAAAGGGCCGATTGCCACCATCAATATTCCCATCCGCATGCGCTTCGGACTGCACGGCAATTGGGCGGATGCGGCGGATATCGGACTTACAAGCTAGCGAGCGTGACCGGACCAGGTCCGAAGTCCCGGAGCGGTGCGGTCCTCGCCGGCCAGCGCCTTGGAGACGGCCGGCCGCGCCGTAACCGCCTCGCGCCACTCCACGAGGCGTGGACAACGTGCTGCAATCTCGAGTTCCGGGAACATGCGTTCCACCATCATCCCGCACATCGAATAGAAATTGATGTCGGCGAGCGTGTACTCATTGCCCGCCAGCCATTTGCTTTGGGCGAGTTGCTTCTCCACCTTGTCGACGGCGTAAATGATTTTCTCGGTGGCATTGGCCAGATCGGCCTCGCTGAATCCCGAGCGCGCCGCCTTCCACTTCTTGCGCTGATCCGGCAACGGAATGTTCTCCATCAGCTTCTCGAATTCCCCGCTGTCGATCTTGCGCGCGATGATTCCGACCATGCGGTGCCAGCCGTGCATCGAAACGTGATTCATCACATGTTCGTCGACAAACTTGTTCCAGTAGCGCATTCGCGCCGCTCCGACCGGATCGCGGGGACGCAGCGGCACATCGGGAAAGACGTCCTCGAGGTATTCATTGATCACGGTGGTGTGCGTGATGATGACCCCGTCATGATCCAGCGCCGGGACCTGGCCCTCCGGGTTGATCTTCACGAACCATTCCGAATGCTGCTCGAACTTGTGCAAATCCACATACACGCTCTGAAATTGAAGCCCTTTCTCCACGAGCGGTACGATTGATTTCAAGGAATTCGCCAGCGGCTCCGCGTGGTAATACTTGAGAGTCATGCTAGATCCTATCGTGTGGTGTGAGTGCCAAGAATGCCGCCATCGACGGCTATTGATTGCGCGGTGATGTGGCTCGCGAGATCCGAGAGCAGAAAGCACGCCAGCTCTGCGAGTTCGTCGGCGGTGCCGATGCGGCCCATCGGGACGCCCTTTCCCAGCAAGTCGCGCAACTTCTGCGGCGATGCGTTCTGATCCAGCTGCATGAGCATGGGCGTCTCGATGAGCCCGGGCAGCACGCAATTGACGCGAACGTTGTGGGATGCGGCCTCGATCGCGGCGGCCCGCGCGAGCCCAAGAACGCCGTGTTTCGAGGCCACGTACGCGGCGTTGTTGGCCATCCCGCGCTCGCTGGCGAGGCTGCCTGTCACCAGGATGCTGCCTCGCTTTCGCGCGATCATAGCGGGCAAGACGCGTTTCATGGCCCAGAAAACGCTGCTGAGATTGGTTCGAATCACGGCCTCGAAAATCTCATCGTCGTACTCGCCCAACGGGGCGAACTTGCCGCCCGTACCCGCGTTGGCGAACAGCCCGTCGATCGGGCCAAAGTGCCGCTCGGCTGCATCGATGGCCTCAATCAGGGCTGAGCGATCCGCAATATCGGCCGCTGCGCAGGCGGCGGTGCCCCCCTCGCCCGCGATCGCCCGAGTTGCCTCCTTCAGTCGAGACTCGGTGCGCGCCACCAGAAACACCTTGGCGCCGCGGCGCGCCAGCATTGAGGCCGTCGCCCGTCCGATTCCCGTGGATCCGCCCGTGACGAACACGTGCCGGCCCTCCAACCCGCCGCCACGAGCTTCAACCGTCACGGTCTTGGCTCGACGCGAAAATCCAGACTTCCGCGTCGCTCGGCAAAGCGCCATCGCTGATGAGTTCTCGTCAACCGATCGCTATAGCTCCCGACCAACGGCGGCGCCGCGGACTGGACAGGCAGGCCTTCGCCCGCGGACGCACCGGTAAACAGCAGGATCTGGCTTGTGGCGCGAGCCTCGGTATCGCTTTCCAGAGTCACCAACACGTTGGCAACGATATGCCGCGTTGCGCGCAACGGGCGCGATCGGAATGCTGCCAGTATGGCCGCGCGCCCGGAGATGAAGTCTTCAGGCGCGGTTGGGCGGCTCATCCGGCCGTCATCGGTGTACAGGGCCGCAACGCCGTCCCAGTCGCCGGCATCATTCAGCGCCGCGTAGCGGGTAATCAGCTCGGCGATGGCGGCCTTGGCCAACCAAACGCTTGTCTCGTCCATCGCCCCGCTTCTCTCGTCCATCGCGCATTTTTGTATGTATGGCATACTAAGAGCAAGAGAAAAATATGCGGCCCATCCTAACAACGCACGTTGGCAGCTTGCCGCGCGGGAATGACCTGGTCCCGCTGCTGCTCGCCCGCGACCACGGTCAGCCATACGATGCTGAGGCCTTCGATCAACTCGTTCAGGCGGCGGTTAACGAAGCGGTAGCAAAGCAGGAGGGAGCCGGCGTATCCATTGCCAGCGACGGCGAATTGGGCAAGGTAGGCTACTCGACGTACATCAAGGAGCGCCTCTCCGGATTCGGCGGCAACGTCGCGCGAAAACCCGCGCTTGATCTCGCCCCGCTTCCGGACCTTCGCAGGAAACTCGCGGCGATCATGGGCGAGCAGGAGTTCGTGCGCGCCAGCTGCATTGGTCCCGTCAAGCTGATCAATCTTGAACCCTGCCACGAGGACATTCGCCGTTTTCAGAAAGCCATGTCGGGCGGCAAATCGCAGGGATTCATGAATTCGGCATCTCCCGGCCTGATCACGGCGTTTCAGCCCAACGCGTTCTATGCCACCCACGAAGACTACCTCGCGGATCTCGTCACGGCCATGCGGCCGGAGTATGAGGCGATTGCCTCGAGCGGCTATCAGCTGCAGCTCGATTGCCCAGACCTCGCCATGTCGCGGCATACCGCCTATCAAGATCTCACGGAGGCGCAGTTCCTCAAGACTGCCGAGGCCAATGTCGACGCGCTGAATGCGGCCACCTCCGGCATCGCGCCCGAGAAGATGCGCATGCACGTCTGCTGGGGAAATTACGAGGGGCCGCACGATCACGATATTCCGCTCGAGCGGGTGATCGGCATCATCCTCAAGGCGCGGCCGGCAACCATTCTGTTCGAGGCGGCCAATCCACGCCACGAACACGAGTGGAAGATCTGGGCTGAGACCAAGATTCCCGAACACAAAGTGCTCGCGCCGGGTTTAATCGACACGTGCTCGAACTACGTCGAGCATCCTGAGCTGATTGCGCAGAGAATCGAGCGATTCGCCGCAATCGTCGGCGTGGAGCGCGTAGTTGCGAGCACGGACTGCGGCTTCGGCACTTTTGCCGGCTACGGCAAAATCGATCCTGCCGTGACCTGGAAGAAGCTGCGGGCGCTGCGCGAGGGGGCCGATATCGCCGCCGGCAGACTGCAGTAGCGCGGCACGATCGAGCGACGGCGGCCTACTTTAAAACCCTTCGTACCGCGGCAACGATGCGCGCTTCGTCGGGGATGACATAGGCCTCGAGCGGCTGACTGTACGGAATGGTCGTGTCAGCCGCGGTCACCTGAATAATCGGCGCTTTCAGCGATTTGAAGCGGTGCTCGGCAATGTCCGCGGCGATCATGCCGCTCACCGATGCGTGCCGCGTCGCCTGATCCACGAGAACCACGCGACCCGTTTTGTCGACCGACTTCAGAATCGTTTCCAAATCCAGCGGCGCGACCGTGCGCGGATCGATCACTTCCGCGTTGATCCCTTCCTTGGCTAGCTGCTCGGCGGCCGCCAATGCGCGCGGCACCATCCACCCCGTTGCGATGACGGTCACGTCGCCCCCGGCGCGCCGGATCTCGGCCTTGCCGAACGGCACCAGGTGCTCGCCATCCGGAACTTCGCCGTGTTCCAAGGTCAGCATGTAGTTGTGCAGGTAAACAACCGGATTGTCGTCGCGAATCGCCGTGGCCATCAGTCCCTTGGCATCCGCAGCGGTGGAAGGGACCACGACCTTGAGCCCGGGAACTCCCATGAAGAGCGCGGCAAGCGACCCGGTATGCTGGCCCGCCCATCCGGCGGTAAATCCGTATCCGGCCTTCAGCACAATGGGGACTTTGACCTGTCCGCCTGACATGTAGCGAAAGCGTGGAGCCTCGTTAACCACTTGGTCCATGGCCACCAGCATGAATTCGGCCATGTACAGTTCCACGACGGGGCGCAACCCGGCCATCGCGGCGCCGATTGCGATGCCGATCTCTGCCGTTTCAGAGATGGGCGTCACGCGCACACGGTCCGAGCCGTAGGCGGCCAGGAAATGGTGGTTCTCTGTCGTGGCGAGATTCTGGCCGAAATACAGCACGTTGGCGTCGCGCCGCATTTCCTGATGAATTCCCGCATCGATGGCGGCGATATAGGGCATTTGTGACATGGCGGTCTCCGGCGCAGCGAGCTTAAGCGTAGTTGTATTCGAGTGCGGACTCGAGCTTGGGGAACGGACTCTTGAGTGCGAAGGTCACCGCCTCCTGCATCTCGTTCGCAATCCGAGTCGTCAGCTCATCCGCTTTGGCTGCGGTGAGCACGCCGCTCTTGACCAGGATGCCGCGAAACCGCGGCACAGGATCGCCACGCAACGCAGCGTCGTATTCCTCGCGTTTGCCGAACGTCGCGATGGCCTCGTGCTCCGGATAATGCAACGGCACTCCCGGCGGCGCGATGATGTTGCCATGCGCGGACAAGCGGTAAACCTTGGACTCGATCAGCGTCGGGCCCTGCCCCGCACGCGCACGCTCAATGGCTTCACCAACCACCCCGTGCACCGCGAGTGGATCGTTGCCATCGACAGTAACGCCGGGCATGGCATACGCCTTCGCCTTGGTGGCGAGCGGCTCGCCGGCCGCCGCATTGGCGTCTTCCTGCACCGTGGTCGTGACCACGTTGTAGCCGTTGTTCTCCATGACGAAAATAACGGGGAGCTTCCACAGCGAGGCAATATTGAGCGTTTCGTGAAATGCTCCCTGCTTGGCAGCGCCGTCGCCGAAAAAGCTCAAGACCACGTTGCCCTTTTTGCGAATCTGCGCCGCCCACGCCACTCCCGCGGCGTGCGGGATGCCGGCGCCGACGATACCGGATGTGCCGAGAAAGCCGTGCTTCACATCGGTCAGGTGCATGGAGCCGCCGAGCCCCTTGCAAAGTCCGTCGGCCCTGCCGAAGATCTCCGCCATCATGGCCTTGGGATCGCTGCCGAGAACCAGCGGATAACCGTGGCAACGATACGTGGCAAGCGCCGCGTCGCCCTCGCGAAAGTGGCTGAGCGAGCCGACGATGGAGCCTTCCGCGCCATCGGCCAGATGCGTGTGGCCGCGGATGACGCCGGGATGTTCCGTAAAGGCGCGCTTGACGCGTTCCTCAAACGTGCGGATGCGCAGCATCTGCGTGAATATCCAAATCTGCCGCTCTGCGTTCGGTGACTGACTCATTTGATCCCCTCCTGTGTCGCTTCCCATTGTTGCCGCGCCGCCGTGACGACTCTCGTCGTCTTCGCAAACGCCTCGGTAGCCGCGGTTTCCAGGGGCCACTTCCGCACGTACTCGTTCAGAACTTCGACGCCCACCGGCCCTTCATAGCCTTGCGTCCACACCGCGTGCAAGAACGCGGCGATGTCGAATTCGCCATCGCCCGGCAACAAGCGTTTATTGATGACGGAGTCCACGAAATTCACCGGCGTGGCGAGCATTCCGTCGTTGATCTCAACGCCGAGTGGAAGCTCGCGCGGTATCTTGCGCACGATGTCTTGCGGCGGCGTAGACGTTCTCTGCAGGTGCAGGTTGTCCAGCATGATGCCGCCGTTCTTAGCCCCTGCCCCTTTGCAGATCGCCAGCACCGCATCGAGCGTCGGCGCCCGCGAGAACGCCGCCGGCAGCATTTCGAACAATACCCTCGTGCCGCGCTCGCCTGCCTGGCGACACAGCACGGCAAATTCTTCGGTCATCTTCGGGACGTCGGCGCAATCGTTGCCGAGGTCGCCGATCTTGATGTGCATCGCGCCGAGTTTCTCGGCGGCGTCGAGCAATAGGCTGCGGGTTTCATCGGACACCGCTCGACGACTGTCGGTGCAGAACCAGTCCAGCAGCCACTCGACCTCGATCTCGCCGATGCCGTTGCCGTCCAGAATGCGCTTCATCTCGCGAAATCCCATTTTTTTGCGGTTTGCGAGCAGGTCTGTATGCCAGAAGCCCATCGCCGTGAAGCCGGCCTTGGCGGCAGCTTCCACGCGTATCCGGAAGTCGTGGAGGCACAGTTTGTCGCCCGTCGGGTCCGCGCCGACCGCCAAGGTCCAATACGATCCGAGAACCCGATCAGGCCGCGTCATGATTTTATTTCCGGTTCAGTCAACCGCCATGAGTCGCTTTCGAGGGTGGCAACCAGGGACGCCAGAAAGTCCGACGCGAGACGGCCGTCGGCGACGCGGTGATCCACCGTGAGCGTGAGCTGGGACATCGGTCTCACATGAAAGCTGCCGCCCTGGGCGACAACGCAGTCACGCCTGCGGCCCACAGCGAGAATGGCTGACTGCGGAGGGTTGATGACGGCGTTGAAGCGATCCGGTCCACCCCTCCCCAAGTTCGAGACGCTGAAAGTCGCGCCCTCCAGTTCTTCACGCTTGAGCCGGCCCTTCAATGCACGATCAATGGTTTCCCTGCGGCGGCGCGCCAGTTCCCCAAGCCCGAGTTGCTCGACGCCATGGAAAACCGGCACGAGCAGACCATCGGGAACCGCGACTATCAGTCCTATATGGGTGCCTTTGGCCGGCACCAGGCCCGCGTCGGGTGAGTTTGCGTCACCCCAAAACGTAGCATTCAGCGCAGCAAAGGCCAGCAGCGTGCGTGCGATGCCCTGCAAGAGAAAGTCATTTACCGACGGTGTTTGCGTATCCGCCGGCAGTTGCGCGACAAGACCCGCACGCAGCGTATCGAGCGCAGTCCAGTCAACCGCGCGCTCAACCTGGAACTGCGGAACGGTGGCATTGCTCAAGGTCACGGAGCGTGCCAGCGCGCGCCTCATGCTCGAGAGCGGTTCAAGGTCAGACGGCGGGCGGTCGACCGGTCCCGTTGCAGCCTGCGTCCCGACCGTTCGCTGTACATCGATCAACTGCACGCGTCCGCGTGGACCCGTGCCGGCAATCTGCTGCAGGTCAATCGCGTGCTCAGCGGCGAATCGACGGGCGACCGGAGAGCTCCTAATACGATCGCTCGAGACGCTCGGCGCCACCGTCGCACCCGGCGCATTGTTTTCCAGCCACGCGATCCGATCACCGACGCGTGCTTCCTGATCCGCTTTCAATAGGATCTCCACCAGCCGCCCGGTCTCGGTGGACTCGATTTCCACGACCGACTTCTCAGTCTCGAGTTCGAGCAACGGCTCGCCCTGTTGCACCACATCTCCCACGTTTTTGAGCCAGCGCACGAGCCGGGCATTCTCCATCACCAGACCGACCTTGGGAATTTCCAGTGCCACCAACGCCACTCTTGTTCTCCTGACCGCGCTTTAGCCAATTACAGCGCGCACGGCATGCACGATGTTCGGCGTGCCCGGCAACAGTGCCCGCTCGAGTTCCGGCGCGAAAGGTATCGGTGCGAATGGGCAGGCGACGCGCATCACCGGCGCGTCCAGCTCATCGAACAGGTCGCTGCCGATGCGCGCGGATACTTCCGCACCCACGCCGCCATTCTGCACCGCCTCATGCGCAATCACCACACGATGGGTTTTAGACACCGAGGCGGCGATTGTGGCCATGTCGAGCGGCTGCAGCGTGCGCAGATCAATCACTTCGACGGAGATACCAAAGCGCGAAAGTTCATCCGCAGCCTCGAGCGCGTTTCGAACCATGGCCGAATAGGCGATCAGTGTCACGTCGGTGCCGACGCGCGCGACTCGTGCCTTGCCGATTTGCGGCAATTCGTTTTCTACGACGAGCGCTTCCTTGAGCGCGTAAAGGCGCTTGTGCTCAATGAATAGAACAGGATCGCCCAGCCGCACGGCGCTCTTCAGCAGACCGTAGGCTTCGACCGGCGATGAGGGGGCGACGACCACAAGGCCGGGCACATGGATGAACCAGGCCTCCAGGCTCTGCGAGTGTTGGGCTGCCGCCCCGCCGGCCGCGCCGGCCTGCGTGCGCACAACCATCGGAACAGCCAGTTGTCCGCCCGACATATAGCGATACTTGGCGCTCTGATTGACCAGACAGTCGAGCGCCAGCGTCGCGAAATCGATGAACATGATCTCCAGCACCGGCCTTAAACCGCAGAGCGCGGCGCCGGTGGCAATACCGGTAATGGCCGCTTCGCTGATTGGCGTGTTGCGCACGCGATGCGAGCCGTATTTCTCCGCGAGGCCCTTGGTGACGCCGAACGCCCCTCCCTCGGCGAGATCTTCACCCAACAGGTGGACCGTCGGATCATGCTCCAGCTCCTCGTCGAGCGCGCGGCGCAGGATTTCGATGAAGGTCTGAGTCACGGATTCTCACCGGATGCCGCCGCCAAGCAGGGCGCGCTGTAGACGTAGTCGAATACGCCGGCCGGATCCGGCCGCGGCGCGCCCCGCGCGCGCGCAACCGCCTGCAATACCTCTTGTGCAGCCTCCTCGCCAATGGCGTCGAGCTCACTTTGCTTTACACCGCGCTCGATGAGATGGCGCTGCATTCGCTCGATCGGACATTTTTCCTTGACGGCGGCGAGTTCTTCCTTCGAGCGGTAATGTTGGGCATCTCCGACATAATGGCCGGCCATCCGGTAAGTCATGCACTCCAGAAGATAGGGGCCCGAGCCCCCGCGCAGCGCCGCGACGGCTTCGCCCGCCGCTTCATATACCGTCGGCAGATCGTTGCCGTCGATGGTTCTTGCCGCCATGCCGTAGGGAGCCGCGAAGGCGCTCACGTGCTTTACGTTCGAGTGTTCCTCGCGGCTCGTGAACTCCGCATACCCGTTGTTCTCGCAGACGAACAACAGGGGAAGTTTCCACAGCGCCGCTAGGTTCAGGGTCTCGTGGAAGACGCCCGCACCCGTGGCGCCGTCGCCGAAGAAGGCGACGCTGATCGTGGCTTCGCCTCTGCTCTGAAACGCCCACGCTGCGCCGGCGGCAAGGGGCAGATTGCCGGCGACGACACCGGTTGCGCCCAGCATGCCATTGGCTGCATCGACAAGATGCATCGAGCCGCCGCGACCGCGGCACAATCCGCTGTCTCGACCAATGACTTCTGCAAACGTGGCCTGCACATCACTGCCCTTGGCGAGCGTGTGTCCGTGGCCCCTGTGGCCTGTGAACAGCGCGTCCTCTCGCGTGAGATGGGCACAAACACCGACAGCCACTGCCTCCTGACCGGTCGACAAGTGTGGAAAGCCGGGCACCTCTCCGGCAGCCGCAAGCCGCTGGACCTGGCCTTCGAAGATGCGGATGCGCCAGAGTGCCCCATACATCCGCTTCCAGTCGGCAAGAGTCGGCGAAGCGGGGTCGGTCACGGGCCGTATCTCAACTGTGCTCCAGGATCGAGTGCAAACGCAGGCCTCCGGCGATTTCCCGGTCGACTGCGTGAACATGGAAACATACCACGGTATATGCAATACACTTTCGCACAGGAGCGAAGTGGGCGCCGTCCCACAATGAAGCGTCCCGTCTTCAACCTTAAGGTATTGTGGAGCAGCCGTGGCAACCACATTCGATCTTTCGGGAAAATCCATTCTGATCACCGGGGCGGGCCGCGGACTCGGACGGGCGCTGGCGATCGGCGCCGCGCAAGCGGGTGCCAAAGTGTCTGCGCTCGATATCGACGCGGATTTGCTTACCGAACTCAAACGCACGTCCCCGTCCATCGCCACATACGCGGTGGATGTTGTCGATCGCGCAGCGTTCATGGCTGCTGCGGGCCGGATCGGTCGGATCGATGCAGTGGTCAACAACGCCATGCTGATCCGCTACGATGCGATCGAGGCGGTCGATGAGGCAATTCTCGATCGCATGCTGGCGATCGGCATCAAGGGTGCGGTGTGGGGCGTTCAGGCGCTGCTGCGCCACATGGATCCCGCGGCTGGCGGCGTCGTTTTGAATCTCGCCTCTCCCACCGCCGAACGCGGCTTTCCGACCACAGCCGTCTACAGTATGGTGAAAGGCGCGATGGGCACGTTGACCCGAACCCTCGCCGCAGAACTCGGCCCGCGGCGAGTGCGCGTCAATGCACTGGCGCCCGGCTCGATTCCGACGCCCGGCGCTGTCGCCATTACGCCGCGGGAAGAGTACGAGCGGCGCGCGACACGGATTCCGCTGCGCCGCCTGGGCCGCGAGGAAGACGCAACGTCCGCTTCGCTATACCTGCTGAGCGACGCCGCGTCATTCGTCAGCGGCGAAATTCTGCATGTCGATGGCGGCTTCCTCGCCTCTGCCTGAGCGACCTATGGGAACCGCACTTAGGTGACGCACCGCATCTACGCCGTCCGCTATGGACATCTCGATCGCACCAGCGACAGGAATTTTCTGGGCGGCGATGATCATGCCAACCCCATGCCGCTCGACTACTACGTGTGGGTGATCAAGGGGGACGCGCGCAGCATCGTGGTCGACACGGGCTTCGACTCAAGCCAGGCCGCCGGCCGGGGTCGCACGCTCATTCGGCCGGTTGCGGAAGGACTCGCCGCCGTTGATGTCGATCCAGGCGATGTCATGGATGTTGTGATTACCCACATGCACTATGACCATGCCGGCAACACGGCACTGTTCCCGAGGGCGCGCTTTCACGTGCAGGATGCCGAGATGGCCTACTGTACCGGGCGCGCCATGACGCATCGTCACCTGTCCGCGTTCTTTGAAGCCGAAAACGTCGCGGCGATGGTGCGTCGTGTCTTCGATGGGCGCGTGGTATTTCACGCCGGCGACTCCGTGCTGTGCCCGGGCGTGACGCTGCATCACCTGCCCGGCCACACGATGGGATTGCAGGCAGTGCGAGTGGAGACCGGCCGCGGCCCCGTGGTCCTGGCGTCGGACGCGATCCATTTCTGGGCCAATTTGGAACGCGAGACTCCTTATCCCGTCGTTGCGGACGTGCCGCTGTATCTCGAGTCGCTGCGCGCACTGCGAAGGCTGGCTCCGTCGATCGATCACATCATTCCTGGCCACGATCCAGGGGTGCTGGTGCGTTTTCCGGCCGAGCCTGGCTCAAGCGACATCGTGCGCGTCGACTTGGCGCCTGTTCCGCGGGCGGTCTCATGAGCGAGTGCGGATTCATCGGTTTGGGCCGGATGGGTGGCGCCATGGCGCGACGGCTGGTCGGCGCGGGACATCGCGTCGTCGCGTTCGATGTGAGCACTGCTGCCTGCGATGCACTCGCCGCCCAGGGCGCGAACATCGCATCGAGCGCGCGTGCCGTGGCCGACGCCGTACCCGTTGTGTTCCTGAGTCTGCCGAGTCCCGGGGTTGTCTTGGAGACGATGCTCGGCGAGCACGGGGCCATTGCCGGTAGTCGACTGGAAGTGTGCGTGGACTTATCAACTTCCGGTCCCGAAGCCGCGATCAAACTGGCCGCGGGTCTCGCGGAACGCAACATCGCATCGCTCGAAGCACCGGTGTCCGGAGGTATCAAGGGTGCGCGAGAAGGCACCCTGTCGCTGATGATCTCCGGCCCGCAATCGGCGTGGCAACGGGTACGGCCACTGCTCGAGATCCTCGGCCGGCCGTTCTTCATGGGCGAGACCGCGGGAGCGGGTCAGACCATGAAGCTGGTCAACAATCTGCTGGGCGCGTGCGCCATCGCCATCACCGCGGAAGGCATGACCATAGGCGTGAAGGCAGGGCTGGACCCCGCCCGCATGGTCGAAGTGCTGAATGTATCCAGCGGCCGCAGCAGTGCGACCTTGGACAAGTGGCCGCGTGCAGTACTGCCGCGGACGTTTGATTTCGGTTTCGCGTCCGGACTGTGCCTCAAGGACGTGCGGTTATGCCTGGATGCGGCGCACACGCTCGGCGTTCCGCTCGGCGTCGGCACCGCGGTATGCGAACTGCTGGAACGCACGGTCCGCACCTTGGGCGCGGACTCGGACTTCACCGCGATGACAAAAATTGTCGAATCCGATGCCGGACTGGATCCGGAACGTCCCCCACCTTGATTCTGGAGAGTGCATATGACGAGCGAACTGTTTGATAAGGGCATGAAGATTCGCACCGAAGTGCTGGGCGAGGCCTACGTCAAGAAGGCGCAGGCCGGCATGGACGAGTTCAACAGGCCCTTGCAAGAACTGGTCACTGAATATTGCTGGGGTGCTGTCTGGGGCCGCGAAGGCCTGAAGCGCAGCGAGCGCAGCATGATCAATCTCGCGATGATCAGCATCTTGAATCGTCCGCACGAACTCAAGGCGCATATCCGGGGCGCCATCACCAATGGCCTTAGCCGTGAACAGATTCGCGAAGTCCTGCTGCAGGTGGCGGTATATGGCGGCGTTCCGGCCGCCGTGGACAGCTTTCGGATTGCCCGTGAAACTTTTGCGGAAATCGATGGCGGCGGTTGATTCGGCGAGTTGCATTAGCCGGTACGCGGGCATAGATTCCGGCGGCGCGCGCCGAGCTTCCTTAGATTGCATCTTCAGGCATAGCAGGTAGAACCAAATGACATCGCATCCAGGGTTCGATTCCGGGCGTCTCGACCTTTTGACCGCCGCCGTCGAGCGCGACATTGCGGCGGACCTGTACTTCGGCGGCGTGATCAGCGTGAAGCGCGGCGGGCAAGCCGCCTATCTCAAGACCTTCGGTTACAGCAGTCCCGCCAAGGATCGGAAGGTGGCGGAGGACTCAGTCTTCAGCCTGTTCTCAGTCACCAAGGCGTTCACGAACATTCTCATTTTCCAGGCGATCGAACGCGGCTTGGTGACGCTCACCACGCCGGTCGCCAAGATCATTCCGGAATTCGCCGGCGGACTGCGCGATCGCATCACCGTATTTCACCTTCTGACCCATAGCGCAGGGCTTCCGACCATGTTCGAGGCCCGCCCCGGCATGTACATCGATCGGCTTGCGGAAGTCATCGCCGCCATCTGCCAAGTGGCATTGCCCATCGAAGCCGCAGGCGCACGTGTCGACTATGCACCGCTGTTCAATCACGCGCTGTTGGGCGAAACCGCGCGCCGCCTGGACCTGAAGAAGCGCTCCTACCGGGAGATTTTGCGTGAGGATCTTTTCGAACCCTTGGGGATGAAGGACACCTCCATGGGAGTACGCCGGGACCTGAAGGCGCGCCACTTGATTCCTGAATTTCGAGGCAATTACCCGATCCAGCATCTGGGTCACAGCAATCTTGGCCCGAACGGCGCTTTCGAGGAAGAAGACGCCGAAATGCCCTGGGTGGGCTGTGTCTCCACTGCGAGCGACATGATGCGCTTTGCCGAGATGCTCCGCGGCGGCGGCACATTGGATGGGCGGCGCATCGTTTCGCGCGCGCTGGTTGAGCGCGCCCGAACGGTCTGGACGGACGACAAGCCGAATGAATTCTACGCGAACGGCATTCGTGCGGCGGGCGGTATCGCGCCTCCGGCGAATATCGGTTTGGGGTTCTCGGTGCGCGGCCCCAGATGGGGACGTCCCTGTTCGGAACGCTGGCATCGCCGAGTACCTTCGGGGCACACGGCGCCGGAACTACGCTTTTTTGGGTGGATCCCGAACGCGACATCAGTTTCGTCGGACTCATGACCGGTCTCATGAAAACCATCGACAACCTCTCGCGCTGGGAGCGGCTGTGTGACATCGTGAACGCGGCAGCTTTGTAGACGATGATGCCAACCGCCGCTGCATTCGACTATGTCATCGTCGGCGCCGGCACCGCCGGTTGCGTGCTCGCGGGACGATTGGCGGAGGATCCCGCCACGCAGATCTGTCTGATCGAGGCCGGCGGCAGCGACCGCCATCCACTCGTGAGCACACCCTCCATGGTGGCGGCGGCCATCGCCAGCCGCCGTCTTAACTGGCGCTTCGAAACTGTCCCGCAGGCTCATTTGAAGGGACGCAGGATTCCTCAGCCGCGCGGCAAGGTGGTCGGGGGATCCGGCTCCATCAACGGCATGGTGTACTCGCGCGGCAACCCTCTGGATTACGAAGACTGGGCAAAGGCCGGCGCGGGCGATTGGAGCTATGCACATGTCCTGCCGTATTTCATCCGCTCCGAGAACAACCAGGATTTGCCGGCGTCATTGCATCATGGTCACGGCGGCCCTATGAACGTGCGCCGGCCCGCCCGTCCGAATCGCCTCAACAGCGACTTCATCGCGGCGACCCAAAGCCTCGGGTTTCCAGGTTCAACGGACTTCACCGGCGCCGACTCCGAGGGGGTTGGCTTTCGCCAAGGAACCATTCGCGGCGGCACGCGTGAAACCACAGCCCGTGCGTTTTTGAGGCCCGCGCTTCGCCGCGGCAACGTCGCCCTTTACACCGATGCATTGGTGCTGCGAGTCATCGTCGAGAATGGCCGCGCAGCCGGCGTGGTGTATGAGCGCGAAGGTCGGCAGCACGAGGTGCGAGTCCGGCGCGAGGTGATCTTGAGCGCCGGTACCCTGCAGACGCCGCAGCTGTTGCTGCTGTCAGGTATCGGCCCGGCAACCGAATTGAAATTGTCCGGCATCGAGCCCATTCACGATCTGCCGGGCGTCGGCCGCAATCTGCACGACCATCTGGCATGTCCGGTCATGATGCGAAGCGAGGATCCGACCTCCTACGGCATATCCGCTCGCGCGCTGCCGCGCGGCATGTTGAATGTCTTTGAGTACCTGGTGCTGCGCTCGGGGCCGTTCGCGAGCAACGTATTCGAGTCGGTCGCTTTTCTGAAGACCGCACCGGGACTCGATCGCCCCGACGTCCAGTTCGTGTTCCAGCCTGCAGCCCGGCCCAAACCTACTTTCCCGTTGCCCGTCGGCCACGGCTATGCAATCAGCCCGGTTACCCTGTATCCCAAAAGCCGCGGACGCGTCACGCTGCAAGGATCCGATCCGCACTCCGCACCCCTCATCGATCCCAAGCTGCTGAGCGTTGAGGAAGATATTCGTCCCTTGATTCGCGCCGTCAAGCTGTCGCGGCGCATTCTGGCAACGCCGTTTTTTGCACGTTACCGGGCAACCGAGGTCGCGCCCGGAACGGGCGTGCAGAGCGACGACGCGATCGCCGACTTCATCCGCTCGACTTCATACACGGTCCATCATCAGGTCGGCACCTGCCGAATGGGCAGCGGTGCGGAAGCCGTGGTCGATGCGCAGCTGCGTCTGCTCGGCCCTTCAGGCCTGCGCGTCGTCGACGCCTCCGTCATCCCGAGCATCGTCGGCGGAAACACCAATGCCGTGGTCGTGATGATTGCCGAAAAGGCCGCCGACCTGATCCGGCAGCGGCCGCTGCTCGCGCCCGCGCAGCCCGAAGTGACGCCCAAACAACGCGCATCCGTGGGGGAACCGGCATGGCAGTAGAGCACATGAAGACCTGGCGGGTCGGGCGCGTCGAGATCACGCGCTTGGTCGAGGTCTGGAAGTGGGAGGATGACATCGGAATGGCGCTCGAGGGTGGCGAACCGTCGATGGTTCTCGCGCAGCCGTGGCTGCTGCCCGATCACGCAACGCCGGAAGGCCGGATGTTCATCAATTTTCAGGCCTTCGTCCTCAAAGCCGGCAAGCGGCGGATCATGATTGACACGTGCGTGGGCGCGGATCGGGAACGCGAATTCGCCGTCTTCACGCGCATGCGGACCACGTTCCTGGAGGATCTCGCATCGATCGGCATCACGCCCGGCGACGTCGACACCGTTCTGTGCACGCACCTGCATTTCGATCACGTCGGCTGGAATACCCGCTTGGTCGATGGGCAGTGGGTGCCGACGTTTCCCAACGCGCGCTACTTGTTCAGCCGCAAGGAATACGACCATTGGGTGATGCTGCGCGAGACCGGCGGCTATCACGGCATCAACCATCTCGCCGATTCCGTTGATCCGGTTGTTGCAGCCGGGCTCGTAGACTTCATCACCCACGAACACCGGATCAGCGACGAAATACGACTGCTGCCAACGCCCGGCCACACGCCGGATCACGTCAGCGTGCTCATCAACTCGGAGGGCGAGCAAGCCGTCATCACGGGCGATGTGATGCACCATCCGATTCAGGTGGCCATGCCGGCGCACCCCGCTACTTTCGACATGGACAAGGAGGCAGGCTCAAAGACCCGCCTTGAATTCGTTCAGCGTTTCCAGGAAAAGCCCGTGTTGGTCATCGGCAGTCACTTCGCCGGTCCCGGCGCGGGCTATATCGTGCGGCATGGCGATGCTTGGAAACTAAACTCGCCTCACTGAGGGCACGCGATGGGCCTGGCTATTCCGAATTACGAGGTCGATCTTTTCAGCCATGAGTCGGTGCGCAATGCGCGCGCGGTAGATGACGCCGTGCGAGAGTTTGCGCCCGTCGTGCGCCTCGCCGACGGCACCGTGATGATTACGCAGCACGCGGACGTGACGGCAGGGCTGCAGGATTGGCACACGTTTTCGTCGAAGTCGCGGCCTTGGCATGATCCCAAGTCGTTGCGTCCGGAGATACTGCTGACGGACGATCCGCCGCGCCACACCCACGTGCGTCAGGCGATGACCACGGTCCTCTCCGCGCAAGTGCTGGCGAAGTTGCGGCCGGCATTTGAGCGGGACGCGGCGGCCTTGCTCGACAGTGTGCTGTTACGCGAGGGAGAGATCGTTGACGCCGTGCACGGGGTTACCCAGCGATTCGTCTACAAGGCGCTTCCGGATGCCATCGGCCTGCGAGTTGAAGGCCGAGAGCACATGTACGCCTTCAGTCACATGGTGTGGGCCACCATGGGTCCCGAGAACGAGCTGTTTCGGGAGGCCATGGTCAACCTGGAGCAGGTGCTCGAGTGGCTGGAGCAATGCTGCGACCGGGATAACCTCTCGGAAGACGGCATCGGGATGAGTTTGTATGGCCTGGCCGACAATCAGGTCATCACGCAGGCGGAAGCCAAGCTTTTACTGCAAACCGTGCTGGCGGCCGGCGCCGATACGACCATTCTCACCATGGCGAACGCCATTCGAGCTTTTGCACTCTACCCCAAGGAGTATCAGAAGATTCGCACCGATCCTGCCCTCGTACGCATCGCCTTCGACGAAAGCCTGCGTTGGGACTCACCGTCGCGAATGGCGGGGCGCATTACGACCCGAGAGGTCGACATCGGAGGATACGCAGTTCCGGCCGGACAGCGGGTCGGACTCATGTTCGCCGCCGCGAACCGCGATCCTCGCGCCTGGTCCGATCCGGACCAGTACGATCTCAGCCGCGATCTTAGGAAACAGGTCGGGTGGGGCTATGGCGTGCACGCCTGCGTCGGCCGGGTGCTGGCGCAACTCGAGGCGAGCACCTTGCTCTCGGAACTGGCGCGACGTGTCGCCCGCATCGAAATCGCCGGCGAGCCTGAGCCCTGGATGACGACCATCGGTCACGGTCCCGCCAAACTGCCGGTCCGCCTCTATGCCGATTGAACGCGCCTTCAGGGTGTTCCAAACAGCCGCACGATGTAATTGCTGTCCAGATACTCGCGAATCATCGCAATCTTCCTTTCGCGCACTTCGAACGCCCAGGCATAGCGGTTGTCGTACGGCCGGCCATCGCTCAAGTGCCCCGTGCCGTGCGTCTCGACCAACACCAGCGCGCCGTTCGATGCCATCGACAGAATGCGGTTGCTGGGGCTGCCTTTCGCGAACAACCCGCGAATCGGTTTTAGGAACTGATCCACGATCACATCGCGGCCGCGATATTCGCCGGCCCCCGGCATGTCGCGCGCCTGCGGAATCCAGGCTGCATCTTCCGTCAACAGCGCCCGCACGCCCTCGAGATCCTCGGCGTTCAGCAGCTCGAAGAATTTCTGCACCGTTGCTTCGCTCTGCGCGTCTGATTGACCCATGCAGCCTCTCCCCTTCCCGTTGGACGCCGATCATATGATCAAACTATCCGCCAGAGATAGGCCATCGACCACGGGCGGCTATGACATCGTCGCAATCGGCAGCGGCCACAATGGACTGACCGCCGCTGGATATCTTGCGAAAAGCGGCAAGCGCGTGCTGGTGCTGGAACGCAATGCGTGGCCGGGCGGCGGCGTGGTCTCGCGCGAGCTGACGCTGCCCGGATTTCGCCATGATCAGCATTCGATGGCGCATATCTTCATCCAGGCCAATCCCTTGCTGCAGCAGGATGAACTCGGCTTGAAGCGGCGCTATGGGCTGAAATACCTGTTTCCCGAGTCGCCGATGATGTCCGTGTTCGAGGATGGCTCGACCCTGACGCTGTATCGGGATCGAAACCGTACGGCGGCGCAAATTGCCAAGTTCTCGGCGCACGACGCCGCGGCCTTTCTGCGTCTGTCGGCGCAGGCGGCGGCGTGGCTGCCCATGATGGTGGCTACTTTCTACACGCCGCCCGCGCCGCAGGGCGCCGCATTTGCAATGCTGGACCAAAGCCGCGAGGGCCGCGAGTTCTGGCGCACCATGCAGATGAGCAGCCACGATGTTCTGGCGAATTATTTCGAGCATGATCGGGTGCGGGCGCACTTCGCCCGGGTGGCCGGCGAAAACCTCGTCTCACCGGATGAAAAGTCCACGGGCTTGGGCGTCTTCGTCTTTCTGGGCTTCCTCGAGGCGTATGGCTTCGGCGTGCCCGTCGGCGGAAGCGGCAAACTCACCGAGGCATTGATCAGCTGCATCGAGGATCACGGCGGTGCGGTGCTCACCGGCCAGGATGTGCGCGAGGTCATTGTCACCAACGGCCGCGCCGCGGGCGTCATCACGGCCGACGGAAGCCGCCATCTCGCCAACGATGCGGTGATCGGCGCCATCCACCCGCACAAACTCTCATCGCTGGTTGCGGGAATTGATCCCGAGGTGCGCCGCGCAGCCGAGGCCACGCAGATCACCGAGGCCGCGTGCGTCACCGTTCATGCAGCGCTCGACGGTCCGCTGCGCTTTCGGACGCCCGATCCGGTGCAATCGGTGATGATCGAGCTGCTGCCGACGACCTATCGCGAGCTGCGCGAATGCTTCGATGATCTGCGCTATGGCGGCTTCATGCGCACGCACCTGCTGGGGTTGGGATCGCTTTCCATGTTCGACGCCGGTCGAACGCCGCCGGGAAAAGGCATCGCGCACCTCTGGGACTATGCTCCCTATGTGCGCCCCGACGGCCTGTCGTGGGACGATGCCAAGCAAGCCTACGCCAAGAGCATGCTCGACCGATTCCGCGTCTTCGTCGCCAATCTCGATGAGGTGTTGCTGCAGTTCCACTGCGACAGCCCGCTCGACATGGAGCGCACGTCACCGAGTTTCTTGCGCGGTGACTTGCACGGCATTGCGACCACGAGCTATCAGAGCGGTTCGCATCGGCCCACACCGGAACTCGGCCAGTACCGGGTGCCGGGAGTGGATCGATTGTATCTGGTGGGTCCGTTTCAATACCCCGGGGGCGGTGTGTTCGGCGCCGGACGGGCGACCGCGCAGGTCATGTGCGAGGATTTGAGCATCGACTTTCAAAAACTGGAACTCCCCGCATGAAACTCTATGGCACCGACAAGCGGGAACTGATGGCGGTGAGCCGCGTCGAGCGCAACGGCAATCAACTCGTGATCAAGGCAAAAGTGTTCGGCACCATGCCGCTGACTGCGATCTTGACTCCGGCGGAGGTGCGCGAGGGACTGAAGCTGCTGGGTTTGCGGGGAATTGTGTTTCTGCTCACGATGCCGTTTCGCAGAGCCACGCTTACGGAGAAGGAAAAGGCATGATGACGTCCATGAAGGGAAAGGTTGCGGTCATCACCGGCGGCGCGGGGATGATCGGGCACGCGGCCGCCATGTCGCTTGCGACGGCGGGCGCCGATGTCATGTTGGTGGACATCAACTCCGAAGGGCTCAAGGCGCGCCGCAGCGCCATCGAGAAGCTCGGTGTTCGTGTCGAAACGCATGTGGCGGATGTCAGCAAGTCGATCGACGTCGCGGCCTACGTGGAAAGCGCCTTGCAGGCTTTCGGCCGCATCGACGCCTTCTTCAACAATGCCGGCATCGAGGGCAAGCTCGGCCCGACCCACGAATATGACGAGGCGGAATTCGACAAGATCATCGCCGTGAACCTCAAGGGGGTGTTTCTTGGGTTGCGCCACGTCCTTCCGGTCATGCTGCGGCAAGGGTCCGGTTCGGTCGTCAACACGGGTTCGATTGCGAGCGAGCGGGGCCTTGCCGGTGCCTGCGCCTACAACGCCTCGAAACATGCAGTGATCGGGCTGACGCGCACGGCGGCCAGCGAAGTCGGCGCGCGTGGCGTGCGCGTCAACGCCGTGATGCCCGGCGTGATCGACACTCCGCTCTTGGAGGCGATGCTGCGCATGATGTTTGCGGGCGATGTGGCGGCCGGCAAACGCGCACTCGGCAAGGTTGCGACCTTGGATCGAATCGGATCGCCGCCGGAAGTCGGCGAGGTCGTGACATTTTTGCTGTCCGATGCGGCGAGCTTCGTCAATGGCGCGGCGTGGGCCGTGGACGGCGGCGCCCTGTCGACCATCCGGCATTGAGACCAACCATTCCCAGAAAAACCAAGGAGTCCGCATGAGCATCATGAGTCCCATTCCGCGACGCACGTTTCTTGCAGCGAGCGGAATCGTGTCAGGACTTCTCGCGGCAGGCGGCCCTTTAAGCCTCATCGCCCCCGGACGCGCTTGGGCACTCGAGATGAAAGTACTGACGAGTTCGCAGGGCGCCGCCCTGATGAGCGCGGCGCGTACAATTGCGCCGCACGACGACCTGGAAGATGCGGCTTACGCATTGGTTGTGAAGGCGATCGATGCCGCCGCTGCGGACGGGCACGTCCGTGAAATGGTGGTATCGGGATTGGCAGGTCTCGGAGCAAACTTCGCCGCGCAGACTGAAGGCGCAAGAGTTGCGGCGCTCAAGACCGTGGAAAAATCGGAGTTCTTTCAGTTCTTGAGGTCGAGCACGCTCGCGAATCTCTACTCGTCGGCGATCGCGTACGCCCACTTCGGCTATGAGGGCGAAGCCTTCTCGAAGGGCGGCTATCTTACCCGCGGATTCAATGATCTGCACTGGCTCCCCGAGGTGCCGCTGCAGGACAGCGGACCCGGCGTGGGCGGAGGTTAACGTGGCCCAAATTGCGCACGACGACTCGGATGCGGTCGTCATCATCGGATCCGGCGCCGGCGGCGGAACTCTTGCCCACGAGCTGACACGACGCGGCATCAAGGTGGTGCTGCTCGAGGCGGGAGCGCGCCAGTCACTCGGCAGCTTCTCCCAGAACCCTGGCGAAGCCTTCGCTCAACTGACCTGGCTCGAACCGCGCACCACCTCCGGATCCTGGACTGTGCGGGAAGACTACCCAGGTCTGCCCTCCTGGACCTGTAAGACACTGGGCGGCACGACTGTGCATTGGACCGGCGCGACTCCACGCATTCGTCCGTGGGAGGTGCGCGCGCGCACCACGTATGGCGCGGTAGCGGGCGCATCGCTCATCGACTGGCCAATCGAGTACGCCGAGCTGGAGCGCTACTACGACCGTGCGGAACGGCGGCTCGTCGTCACCCGCCGCCACGGCAATCCCGGCCTGCCCGCCTCGAACCATTTCAAGGTGATGTACAACGGCGCGAAGAGTGTTGGCTACAAGCAGGTGCACACCGGCTATCTCGCCGTCAATACCCGCCCCGCCGACGAGCGCGGAATGTGCATACAACAGGGTTTTTGCGTCCAGGGATGCAAGACGGGCGCGAAATGGAGCACGCTGTACACGGAAATTCCTCGCGCCGAGGCGACCGGTAATCTCGATCTGCGCATCATGTGCCGGGCGCTGCGCATCGAACACGGCGAGAACGGGCGCGTCAACGGGGTCGTCTACCGCGACGCGACCGGCCAGGAACAGCGTCAACGGGCGAGGCTCGTTTGCGTTGCCTGCAACAGCATCGAGACTGCGCGCTTGCTGCTGCTCTCTGAGTCTGCCCGATTCCCTCATGGGCTCGCCAATTCCAGCGATCAGGTGGGACGGAACTATTGCCGCCACACCGCGGGATTCGTCTGGGGAGTCTTCGACAAGCCGATCCACTTCTGGCGGGGCGCAACGCTCGCCGGCATCGTCGAGGACGAAACCAAGCACGACCCCAAGCGCGGCTTCGCCGGCGGCTATCACCTCGAGCTGGCGGCGTTGGACCTGCCGAGTCTGCCGCTGGCGGGATTTCCGAGCACACTCTGGGGACGCGAGCTCGGTTTTCTGATGGATCACTACGACCGAATGGCAGGCATGCTGGTCAACGGCGAGGACCTTCCGCGCGCGACGAACCGGATCACGCTCGATCCGACCGTCAAGGACAGCTTCGCGCTGCCCGTGGCTCACATCCATGTCGATGAGCACGACAACGACACCGCCATGCGAGCCCACGCACAGCGCCAAGGCCGGGCGATCTACGACGCGGTCGGCGCGATACGAACCGCGACTTCACGGCAGACCCCCGCCACGCACAACATGTGCACGGCGCGCATGAGCAAGAACCCCGGCGACGGGGTTGTTGATGCGCATGGGCGAGCACACGATGTGGCGAACTTGTTCATATCGGACGGCAGTGCTTTGAGCACACCGGGATCCGCCAATCCCACGCTCACGATCGTTGCACTCGCGCTGCGCCAAGCCGAGTACATTGCGCGCGGTCTCAGCGCACGCAACCTTTGACGTTTCGATAGCGCAACAACTGCGGCGCAGCAATTCTTCCCGGTCTTGCACTGTGGGACGAGAATTCTTGCGCTGTAGTCTGCGCTGCCGTGGCGGCGGGAGCAGATCCTGAGGGTGCGGTAAAACTACAACATGACGGTGTTTTGATTGGGATTACAAGGGGGCCAAATGGACAGCAGATTCATGAACCGTGGGGGACTTCGGCGCGGTGCGGCGCTTGCCGTCGCGGGCGCTTTATTGGTCTCGAGCGGGGTTAGAGCTGCAGCGCCCGCAGAGGCGCTCGCGGAAATCGTGGTTACGGCCGAGAAGCGTTCCGAGAACCTGCAGAACGTGCCGATCGCCATCACCGCCTTCACGGCTGAGGCGATGCAGAGCCGCGGCATCACGGATCTTCATGGCCTATCGAACCTCACGCCGAACGTGAACCTCGACGGCGGCGCACCGTTCTCCGGCGACAGCTCAGTGCTGTCGGCCTCCATCCGCGGTATCGGTCAGGACGACTTCGCATTCAACCTCGACCCCGGTGTCGGCGTGTACCTGGACGGTGTCTATCTCGCCCGTACCATCGGCGCCAACCAGAATTTGCTGGACGTGGATCGCATCGAAATCCTCAAGGGCCCGCAGGGCACGCTGTTCGGCCGCAATACCATCGGCGGTGCGATCAACATCGTGACTCATACTCCGGGCAGCGAATTTTCGGTCACCGGTCAGGCGACGGTGGGCTCCTTCCAGCGTCACGACATTCTGGTGACGACAGACATGCCGATCTCCACCAACTTGTTGACCACGGTCAGTGTGTCCTCGCTGACTCGCGACGGTTACCAAAACACCATTCCCTTCCCCGCCACGGCGCCCTACCAGGTCTTGGGTCAGGCCGACTACCCGAAGGCCGCCGGCAATCAGAGTTCCTCGACTAACGGCGGCCAGAATCAGCAAGTCATCCGCGGCAAGATTCTCTGGCACGCGGCTGAAAACTTCGACGTGACGGCGTCGGCCGACTGGACGCATCAGAACCAGTCGGGCATCCCGAACACCGTCCTGGGCGTCTTCCTGCCCAACAGCTCGACGTACTTGGCCGCGAATTTGGCGAACGCCGGCGCTCTGTTCGGGCCCAATATATTCGGCGCTCTGTACAACGCCTGCATCACCACATCGGCCGCGGACTTGAACTCCGGCGGTTTGTTCGCGCCCTTCAACACCACGAACGGTCTGTGCGGACCGCTTGGCGCGGGCACGTTCAACTCAACAACCGGTCAGCTCTCCGGCAACGGCCTAGGGTATCCGGGCGCTCCTGCGCTGGGCGGCAACGGTGCGATCAACGTGCCCGTCAGCGTGCTGAATTCACTACCGGCGGGTTACGCGCCGTTCGTTCATATCGCCCCAGGTGCCAGCGTCGGCAGCCTGCTGTTCCCCGGCCAGACGCCTCGCATCTACTGGGATTTCGCCAACACACAGACCGGCAACAAGGACAGCACCTATTCCAACGGACCGAGCTTCGCCAAGTCCGATGCCTACGGCGGATCCATCACGATGGATTGGGGGCTCGCGAAGGACATGCGGCTAAAGTCAATCTCAGCGTGGCGTGAGATTGTCTGGAACATCGGCACAGACCTTGATGGAAGTCCGGAGTCGATGCAGGAGGTCACCGACTCGCAAGCACAGCACCAAATTTCGCAGGAGTTCCAGCTGACGGGCGAGGCCTTCAACGATCGCCTCAACTACGTCGCCGGGCTGTACTACTTCCAGGAAGGCGGGTTCGTGCACGACTACGTGCCTTTCGACACGGGCTACCTGTACGTCTACGACTACAGCAATGACGTCAATACGAAATCCTACGCGGGATACTTCCACCTCGACTACAAAATCACCGACGACTGGGGCGTGACCCTCGGCGGCCGTTACTCGAATGAACGCAAGGAATTCCTGGGCGGACAGGCCGACCTCAATGGGTTCAGCTACAAGATCAGCGGTTGCTTGGATCCGAACGCGAACGCCAATACGTTCCCCGGGTTTGCCGGGGTGCCTCCCGGCGTTACCTGCCAGCAGGTCCTGGGATTCCCGGTGCCCGGCCAGCCGTTGCGCTACTTCCCGAATGTCGTGGACCACCAGAGCTGGAACGTATTCGATCCGACTCTCGGTATGCAGTACCACATCACACCGGACATGATGGCGTATGCCAGCTTCTCGAAGGGCTTCAAGTCGGGTGGCTGGACGACGCGCCTGTCCAACCCGATTGCATCCGCGCCCCTTGCCCGGTTCGATCCCGAGTACGACAAAACCTACGAATTGGGTTTGAAGTCGACCTGGTTTGACCGTCGTCTGCAGGCGAATCTTGCGGTCTTCTACAGCAAGTACTCCAACATTCAGCTGAACGTCCAGGAAGGCCCGTCGCCCGTCTACCAAAACGCGGGCGATGCCACCATCAAAGGCGCCGAGATCGAGCTGCAGTCGGTGCTGGGCGGCGGCTTCGCGCTCAACCTGTCGGCCGGCTACCTCGATGCCTATTACACCAGCCTCAATCCCTGCCTGGTGTATAACGCCGACGCGAATGGTGTTTGTTCCGCCGCCAGCGGTCCGCAGATTACCCAGGGTGGCGGTCAATTCACGTTGAATAGCTCGTTGCCGAAGACGCCCAAGTACAAGATCGCGATCAGTCCTACCTGGGATATCAAGCTGCCCAACAACGCCAGCATACGCTTGCAGGCGGACTACACCATCACTGCGCATATGTTCAATGACGGCCCGAATACCACGCTGCTCGAGCGCCCCCAGACGAACATAGTGAATGCCGGGATCCACTACATTCCAGAGAACTCGAAGTATGAGTTCATCGTCGGCGGGACCAACCTGACCGACGACCGCTTCATCACGGTGGGCTCGGTCAACTACGCGGCAGGCGAAGTGGTGGGTACCTACAGCCCGCCGCGCGAGTGGTACGCCACCGTACGTGTGAAGCTCTAGACGAGCGCGGGTCCCTTCGGGCGGCTAGCCGGCGCGATTTCCGGCATTGAGGCGCGGGAATATTCTGCGTGCGTTGCCCTCGAATATCTTATGACGATCGGATGCGTTCAAATTGAGCGCGTCCAGATAGCGTTTGGTGTCGTCATAATACTGGCCCGTCTCAGGATCGACGCCGCGCACCGCTCCGACCATTTCCGAGCCGAAGAGAATGTTGTCGATCGGAATGACCTTGAGGAGCAATTCAATTCCCGGCAGGTGATACACGCAGGTATCGAAGAACACGTTCTTCAACACATGCTCGCCCAGTGGCGGGCGCTTCATGTCCTGCGCCAAGCCCCGATACCGGCCCCAGTGATACGGCACCGCTCCGCCGCCGTGCGGGATGATGAAACGCAAGGTGGGGAAATCATTGAACAGATCGGCAGTGAGAAACTGCATGAAGGCCGTGGTGTCGGCATTGATGTAGTGCGCGCCGGTAGCATGGAAATTAAGATTGCATGAGGAACTGACATGCACCATGGCCGGAACATCGAGCTGCACCATTTTTTCGTAGAATGGATACCAATACCGATCGGTGAGCGGCGGTGAATTCCAATGGCCGCCTGACGGGTCGGGATTCAAATTACAGCCAATAAACCCGAGTTCGGTCACACAGCGCTCGAGTTCTGCAGCGCTGTTCACCGGCGCCACGCCGGGTGATTGCGGCAGCTGGCAAACTCCCACGAAGTTATCCGGATAGAGCAGGCAGACCCGGTGAATGAGATCATTGCACGCGCGAGTCCAGCGCTGACTGGTGGTTTCGCTGCCGATGTGGTGGGCCATCGCGGAGGCGCGCGGCGAGAAAATAGTGAGATCCGTGCCGCGCGAACGTTGCAACTTCAGTTGCGCATTCTCCAGGCTGTCGCGAATCTGATCGTCGGAGATTTTTTCCTGGGCGTTGAGCGGCACATCGAGACCGGCTTTCAAGCCCGCGATCTGTGCATCGCGAAACTTCTGCAGCTCACCCGGGGCCGTCGTGTAATGACCGTGGCAGTCGATAATCATGACCAATACATCCGCGTCGGATTGTCCACCAGGATGCGCCGCTGCAGCGCTGGATCCGGGCAAATTTTGGCGAATAGATTCACCAGCTCGCCGTCATTCGGCATGTCCTTTGTGATGTTCGGATGCGGCCAATCGGTTCCCCACAAAATTCGGCCGGGATCTTCTCCGATGAGGGCTTGAGCGAAAGGGACCGCATCGAGAAATGGCCGTTTGCCGATGGAAACCCGCTCAGCACCGCATATCTTGATCCAAGCCAGGGGGTTGTTGCGATACAGCGCGAGCAACGCTTGAAACGGTGCCTGCTCAAGTCCGTCAGCCGCCTTCACCCGACCCATATGGTCGATGATGAACGGCACATCGATGCGGCCCAGCAGTTCGCTCTGGCTCACGATGTCCTCGGCATCGAAGTGCAGCACGACGTGCCACCCCAAAGGCTTGATGCGCGCGAGCAGACGATAAAACACACCCAGGTCGGGAACGCCCCCCAAATGTCTCACGAAATTGAAGCGAATTCCGCGAATGCCACCGCCGTGCAAGCGTTCGAGTTCGCGATCCGTCACGCCGTCCTCGACACAGGCGACGCCGCGATAGCGCCCTTCGCTCGAGGCGATCGCATCCAACGTGACTTCCATGTGCGTACCGTGACAGCTGGCATGGACGATGACCGCGCGCGACATTCCCAGCTTCGCATGCAGGCGACGTAAATTCGCGATCGGCGCATCGGGCGGCGTGTAACTGCGGTCGGCTGCGTAGGGGAACAGGCTGGCGGGACCAAAGACATGACAATGCGCGTCGCAAGCGCCGGCCGGCAGCACCAGCGTCGGCGCGACCGGATCAGGATCGGGTGGCGGACAAGTCTTGAACGGGTTTCTCGCAATGGCGTTCATTTGCGCGATTCCTTTTCGAAGGCGTTCTCATCCGCGAAATACCGCAGCCCGGCCTTGGCGAGCGCTTCGCGCATTCCGTAAATGTCCAAGCCCAGTTCGCCCGCAGCCAGTCTCTTGCGGTTGGTGGTTTCTTTCTGCTCGCGCGCGGCCGATGCCGCCGCCACGCCCGCCGCGTTCGCCCGCGGAACGACTACGACGCCATCGGCATCGCCGATGACCACGTCGCCGGGATGAATCAGCGCCCCGGCACAAATGATGGGAATATTGACCGAACCGACCGTGGCCTTGACCGTGCCCTTGGCATGAACGGCTCTGGACCACACCGGGAAACTCATCCCGGTCAATTCCGCGACATCCCGGCAGCCGGCATCGATGATCAATCCGCGCGCGCCGCGCGCGCGGAAGGACGTGGCGAGCAGTTCGCCAAACATGCCGTCGGCATTCTCGGACGAGGTGCCCAAAACGACAACGTCGCCGGGCTGGAGAAATTCGGCGGCCACGTGCAGCATCCAGTTGTCTCCGGGATGCGCGAATACGGTGATGGCTGTGCCGCACACCTTGGCGCTTGGGTAGATCGGCCGCATGTAGGAAGCCAGTAAGCCGACTCTACCCATCGCCTCGTGAACGGTGGCGACGCCAAACCTGGCGAGTTCTGCCACACTGCCTGAATCCGCGCGGTCGACCTGCTTGATCGCGATGCCAGAATGTCCAATCATCGACTCACCTCCCCGGGTGTGGGTTCTCCAAGATAAACCTCGCCTCGCATGATGAGCCGCGCAGTGCGCAGCAGCGCGGCCCGCACGACCTCGGACGGATTGTCCGGATTCATGCCGAGCACGACGGTGAATTCACCGCTCGGGTGCTCCACGGAGACGCTTTTATTCAGGCCAGGGGGTACGACAGCGCAGCGATGGGCAACGCTCCCCGGAAGAACCGCTGCGGTCGCCACGGTCACGGCTCCGAGCACGCCGACCGCGGCGTGACAATCGTGCGGGATGAAGGTTCGCGTGCAGATGTGGCCGCCCGCGCGTGGCTTGGCCACCAGGCACATCTTGGGAACCACCAGCTTGGCGACGTCGCCCAAATTCATCTTTGGCCCCGCCTGCAATCGAATCGATTCGATTCGCTTTTTCAAAGCGGAGTCTGCGTTGAGCGCGTCGCGGCTCTCGTAGCCGGTCACACCCAGATCTGCGGCCGACATGATGACGACCGGCATGCCATTGTCGATGCAGGTGACCTCGACTCCATCGAACCGGTCGACGAGGTGGCTCGTCGGAAGCAGACTCCCGCAGACGGATCCGGCGGTATCCAGAAAACTGATATTGATCGGTGCCGAAGTACCCGGCACTCCATCAATGCGCGCGCTTCCGGCATATTGAATCTGGTTGTCCGGCGTGAGCACTTCAATATCGCTCAAGGTACCCGTGTTACGCGTCAGCACACGCAGGGTGGTAACGTCGCCGCGCGCCTGCACCAGGCCCGTCTCCAGCGCAAACGGCACCACGGCCGCAAGCATGTTGCCGCAATTGGGCGTGGTGTCGACCCGCGCTTCCTTCACCGACACCTGCGCAAACAGAAATTCGAGATCGACGCCGGATGAAGTGCCCCGCCGCACAATACCCACTTTGCTGGTAAGGGTGTCGGCGCCTCCAAGACCATCGATCTGGCGAGCATCCGGCGAGCCCATGATGGAAAGCAAAGCGGCGTCGCGGTCGGATACCTCGCTCGGCAAGTCGCTCTCCAAAAAAAATGGACCCCGCGAAGTACCGCCGCGCATCAACAGACATGGAATGGATCGCTGCATTGAACTCCTGGCGGCAGTGTTCGAGGCCGCTATTATTGCGTATACTGTAACGTAATAGGCTATATAGCTGTTATCGCATACTGCGATATCACGAGGCTCGCCCTGGATGGATCTAAAACAACTCGAATACTTTCGGCATGTCGCGGAATTCGGCAGTTTTACCCGTGCGGCCGCTTTCTTGTCGGTGGTTCAGCCCGCGTTGAGCCGCCAAGTGCGCCAGCTGGAGCTCGAATGCGGCCAACATTTGCTGGAGCGCAACGGGCGCGGCGTCACCTTGACCGAGGCAGGAACGCAATTGCTCGAACATGCGCGAGGCATTTTGACGCAGCTCGGCCGGGCTCAACAGGAGATGAATGACCGCCGCAACGGCGACACGGGACATCTGACGCTCGGCTTGCCGCCCAGCCTGGGCAGCAATGTGACCGTGCCGCTGGTAAAAGCATTTCACGAAAATTTGCCGAACGCGCGCCTCGCAACCGCCGAAGGGCTGTCCGCCTATATTTTGGAGTGGCTCAGCAGCGGCCGGGTCGACTGCGCGTTGGTTTATAACGCCGCGAATCAAGCGGCATTTGAGGTCCTCCCGGTCGTCCTTGAACAACTCTTTCTGATTGCGCCTCGCACGGCGCGCCGCAAGGAATCCGCGTCCATCACGTTGGCGCAACTGGCCGACTATCCGCTGATCATTCCCAATCGTCCGCACACCATGCGGATGGCGGTTGAGCATGCGTTGGCTGAAGTCGATCGCAAGATTCAGGTGGCTCACGAGATCGAATCGATTCCGGCGATCATTGATCTGGTGAGGCAAGGCCACGGGTTTGCGGTGCTGCCCATCAACGCAGTTAGATCGACGCCGTGGAGCCTCGATGTCCTGGCCAAACCCATCCTCGCGCCGACGCTGACGATTTCGCTGTCGATGGTCACCTCCTCGCTGCGGCCGAAGAGCCGGTTCATGCGCAATGCCATGAATCTGGTCTGCGACACGGTCAGAAGGGAAATTCATTCAAAGCAAGCTCCGCCCCGCATCGGCGCCGCGAAGCTAAGCGCATGACCGTTTCCCGCGACTACGAGACGATTCCGGGAACCTACGTATATGATGCGCGGCGCGGACGTGAGGGCTATGCCCTGAACATGTTTTGCATGTCGCTCAACGTTGCAGAGAATCGCCGCAAGTTCAAAGAAAATGAAGCGGCATACATGGATGGATTCGCGCTCACCGAGGAGCAACGGCGTACCGTCCTCAAGCGTGACTGGCTCGGCATGCTCAAAGTCGGCGGCAATATCTACTACACAATAAAGATCGCCTTCTGCGATGGCCTGACATTTCAGGATGTGGCTTCGATGATGTCGGGGGTCTCAAAGGAGGCATACGCGCAGATGATGCTGGCCGGCGGCCGCTCCGTCGAAGGCAACAGATACAAGGATGGAGCCGGACCGGACAAATCTCATGGCTAACATTGTCGCCGGCATCGCTTGCTCCCACGTGCCTGCCATTGGCGTTGCGATGGATCGGGGCACGACCGCCACACCCTATTGGGAAAAACTTTTCAAAGGCTACGAACCGGCGCGCCAGTGGCTCGCAAAGCTCAAGCCCGATGTAGCCATCATTGTCTACAACGACCATGCATGCGCCTTTTCGCTGCAATTCATCCCCACGTTTCTCATCGGAGTGGCGGATCGCTTCCCCATTGCCGACGAAGGATTTGGACCGCGTCCGGTGCCTGCTGTGATAGGCCATCCGGCACTCGCCTGGCATCTGGCCGAGTCGCTCATCCTGGATGAGTTCGACATGACCATCGCAAATGAAATGCCCGTGGATCATGGTCTTACCGTTCCGCTGTCCGTCACCTGCGGCCAGCCCACGCAATGGCCCTTCCCCGTCATTCCCCTCTGCGTCAACGTCGTGCAATATCCACCGCCCACCGGTGCGCGCTGTTTCAAACTCGGCCAGGCCATCGGCCGCGCCGTGAGGAGTTTCGATCAAGACCTGCGCGTCGTCATTTACGGTACCGGCGGCATGTCGCATCAGCTGCAGGGGGAGCGCGCCGGCTTGATCAATCAAGACTTCGACAAGGCTTTTCTTGATGGCCTGACCAAGGATCCGATGGCCCTTACCCGCATCACCCATACGGAATACATGCGCGAAGCCGGTTCCGAAGGCGTGGAGATGGTGATGTGGCACATCATGCGTGGCGCCCTCGATGCCGATGCCGTCGAGATCTATCGGCACTACCACGTGCCGGCCTCGAACACCGCGGTTGCACTCATGATCTTGGAAAATGGGAGAGTTGTTTGAAGGTTTGTCTTGCGGGCACGGGCGCGTTCGGGGTCAAGCATCTCGAAGCCATGGACAAAATCCCGGACATTCAAGTCATCTCCCTCGTGGGTTCGAGCGCCGCGGCTGCCGGCGAAGTCGCGAAGCAGTGGAAGATTCCCCATTGGACCGGGAATTTGGCTGAGAGCTTGGCCCTCCCCGGTCTCGATGCGGTGGTCTTGAGCACCCCGACGCAAATGCACGCCGCGCAAGGCGAACAATGCATGCTCGCGGGCAAGCACGTGATGATCGAAATACCGATGGCAGATTCGCTCGCCGACTCGGAGCGTTTGGTACGCGTGCAGCGCGAAACGGGCGTGATCGCCATGGCCGGTCATACGCGCCGCTTCAATCCCAGTCATCAATGGATTCACAAGCGCATCCTTGCCGGGGAACTCAAAGTGCAGCAAATGGATGTGCAAACCTATTTCTTCCGTCGCACCAATACCAATGCGCTCGGCAAACCGCGTAGCTGGACCGATCACTTGTTATGGCACCACGCCTGCCACACCGTGGATCTTTTTGCCTATCAAACCGGGCAGCCGGCAGCCGCGACTTTTGCGTTGGAGGGGCCCAAACACCCGACCCTCGGCATTGCAATGGACATGTGCATCGGCTTGAAGGTTGCAAGCGGCGCCATCTGCACACTGTCGCTGTCTTTCAATAATGAAGGCCCGCTCGGAACCTTCTTCCGTTACATCTGCGATAACGGTACCTACATCGCGCGCTACGACGAACTGCTCAGCGGCAAGAACGAACCCATCGATGTCTCCAAGGTCGATGTCTCGATGAACGGAATCGAATTGCAGGATCGCGAGTTTTTCGCTGCAATCCGCGAGAAGCGCGAGCCCAATGCCGGCGTGGCGCAGTGCCTGCCCGCCATGCAGACGTTGGATCGATTGGAAAAGCAGCTGACGGCCGCGGCCGTCTAGCGCCGGCTTACAGCGGTTTCTCGAAGGGCAGTCCCACGTAGTTCTCCGCGAGGCTGGTGAGCGCCGCATTCGAACCGCTCAGGTAATCCAGTTCCGCCAATTGCACCCGGTGATTGAATCGATCGTCGGAGAACTTGTGCATGATGGAAGTGAACCACCAGGAGAAGCGGACCGCCTTCCAAATTCTCCGCAGACACAGCGCCGAATATTGATCCAGAAGTGTCGAAGCTCCAAATTGAATGCCGTGGTAGTGTTCTACCAGGCCCTGATGCAGCACTCGAACATCGGCAGCCGCCAGGTTCAGCCCCTTGGCGCCGGTCGGCGGCACGATGTGAGCCGCGTCGCCAACCAGGAAAAGTTGCCCGAAGCGCATGGGCTCGACTACAAAACTTCGCAATGGCGCAATACTCTTCTCGATCGAAGGACCGGTAACCAAGCTGTCGGCAATCCACTCGGGCAACCGTCTGCGCAGTTCGTCCCAGAAGCGGCTATCGGGCCACGCCTCCAATTTGTCGTCGACGGTGCACTGCACGTAGTAACGGCTGCGGGTCGGCGAGCGCATGCTGCACAAGGCGAAACCACGCTCGTGATTCGAATAAATCAACTCGTGATCGACGGGCGGCACGTCCGCCAAAATACCCAACCAGCCGAAAGAATAGACCCGCTCGAAAGACTGCACCGCTGCAGGAGGAATACTGCGGCGGCAAACCCCATGGGATCCATCACACCCCGCGATAAAGTCGCATGTCAGCTCGTGGCTCTTGCCGCCGTGCCGATATCGCACGACGGGATTCCGACGGTCGAAGCCTTCGATCGACACCTCGGCCGCTTCGAAAACCAATTTCGCACCCGCGACGGTGAGAGCATCGATCAGGTCCTTGGTGACTTCCGTTTGACCGTACACCGAAACGCTGCTGCCGGTGAGCTCTTTGAGGTCGACCCGGATGCTACGACCGGCAAAGGCGAGACTGACGCCGTCATGTACCAGCCGATCCTTGAGCATGCGTTCGCCGGCCTTGGCCTGCGCAAGCAAGTCAACCGTGCCCTGCTCGAGCACGCCGGCGCGAATACGCCCGGCCACGTGCTCACTGCTCTGGCGCTCCAGAACGACGTTGTCGATGCCGGTTAATGACAACAGCCGCGACAGCAGCAAACCGGACGGGCCCGCACCAATGATGGCCACCTGAGTACGAGGCATGCGCACGCTCCCACACGAGGGCAACGCCAAAGCCTAGCAGCGGCATTTTCCAGAAAACGTACGATTCGGATATGTACCGGTACTTATCCGCCACGGTGCAGGCGGCGGAATTCGTGCGGCGAGACGCCGCTGTGGCGTCTGAAAAAGCGCGAGAAATAAGCCGAGTCCTTGAATCCCAAGGCGCTGGCAATACCGCTGACGGAGTCCGCAGCGTAAATGAGCCGCCGCCGCGCTTCCAAGGCCAGTCGTTGCTGCAACAGGTCAAACCCGGTGCTGCCGGTCAGCCGCCGGCATAGTCGATTGAGACTGGTCTCGGACAGGCCCAGTTCTCGAGCGAAGCGCTGGATCGGCCAATGTTGCGCAAAGCGATTCTCGATCAACTGACGAAAGCACCTCAAACGCGCAAGATCCGTGCCGCTAAAGGTCTCGGGCACGCTCGAATGCTTGACCGCCTCGGCTACCGTATACAGGACGCAGCACGCCAGCCAGCCGCCGACGGGTATTGAAGCAGCTTCGGGTCTCCTGAGTTCCTTGCACAGACATTCCAACATCTGGGACGCGCGATCCGCCAGCGCCGGATCGAAACTGAGATCGAGCGCGCGCGGTATCGAAAAAAGTTCTTCGATCGGCGCCTGATGCGCTGCTGAGGCAAGTTCGGTGAGGTGTTGGAAATTGATGGTCAGCACGTAGCCCAGCGTGTCGGCGCGAAATCGAAAACTGTGAATCGCTCCGGCGGGTATGACGATGACGGCCGGTCCGTCGAGCTTCGTCCTGAGTTCCTCAATTACAACACTGGCAGGTCCCGCGGTGAGCAATATGCACTGACACAACTCGGCATGCCGATGTGCGCCGATTTGCCAGAGATATTTGCGGCTGCGGGATTGGATATCTTCGACGTGCACCGGCCCCACGACGCAAGTTGCCGCGCCTCGCTCGCCATATAGCGAAAAGCTGGGGACGTTTTGCCGGACAGATCGCAACTTTAAGGTTCCCCGTTGCACTTGGAATTAGTAGCCGGAATGCTATGAATAATAACCGTGTTTGGACGATACGACCATTCCTGCACTCCACGATCCCGGCACGCTGACAGCTTAGCTAAGAGCCAATCTGGAGTTCACGGTCCCTGCTCCTGGCACAGTCGGCCATTGCGCTTTGCAGGACGCGGAAGATTTTGGGATCGTCCATCATCGCGACGTTGAAGCGCATGAAACTTCCGGCCGATTGCGACACGCTGAATACATTGCCCGGCGCGAACAGGACGTCTTCGGCAAGAGCACGCCGGGCGACGCCGGCCGCATCGATGGCATCCGGCAGCCGGCACCATAGAAACAACCCGGCCGCCGGCTCGATCCAGGGCATGACCCCAATGCCCTTCAGACGTTTGATTGTGCGATCCATCTTTTCTTGCAGGCGGGCTCGCACCTGGTCCATATGTCGACGAAAGCCGGCGTCGGCGAGCGTGTGGTGCAGGAGTTTGGCAGCCAAGGGGCTTCCCGACATGCCGGTGGCGATGCGCAGATCGCTCAGCCCGGCAATCCACTCGGGTTTCGCGATGATGTGACCGCACCGGATCGAACTCGACACCGACTTCGAGAAGCTTCCGACACGGATTACACGGTCGAACCCGTCAAATGCCGCCAGGCGCGGCGCCGATTCGGTTTCGAAGTCGGCGAAAATGTCGTCCTCGACCACGATTAGATCGTGCGCATCCGCGAGCTTCATGATGCGGTGAGCGGTAGCAGGCGACAGTGTCGCGCCGGTCGGATTGTGGATGGCTGAGTTCATCAGGTAGAACCGTGGGCGATGTTCCACAAGTGCCTGCGCAAAGGCGGTGATGTCCGGACCGCTCGCGGTAAAGGGAATGCCGACGATCCGGGCTCGGTGAGCCCGCAGCAGCGCATGAAAGTTGAAATAGCTCGGGTCATCGACCAGCACGACATCGCCAGGCTCGATGAGGAAGCGACAGACGAGATCGATTGCATGCGTTCCGGAATCGGTCAGAAGCACCTGATCAGTTGCCGCCTCAATGCCTTGGTCTCCAAGGCGCAGTGCCAGGAGGCGGCGTAGCGGTTCCGTACCCAAGGGTGGCGCATAGCCGGTGACCGATGTTTTTCCAATACGGGCTATGGAGCGCATCCCCTTGCGCAGTAGCTCCTCGGGCATCCAGTCGTCCGGAAGCCAGCCGCATCCCGGCTTGAGCGAGGCCGTTCCTGCAGTCAAGGATTGCCGCAGCATCCATAGTGGATCGATCTCGCGGTCAAGGCGCGGCCCAACCTGTGCCAGGGACAACGGCGCGAGCGGGGCCGCGATATAGAAGCCCGATCCTGCACGGGAACGGATGACACGCTCCGCGACGAGACGATCATAGGCCTCGACGACGGTCGATTTTGAAAATCCGGTTGCTTCGGCCATGGCGCGCACCGACGTGAGCCGAGCGCCCGGGCTGAGCACCCGGCGTTCGATGCGTTCTCGGACCAACGCCATGACTTGCTCGACGCGGGTCGCTTCACCTGCAGTTCCAGACATGACTGTATTCTCTAAGGTACCAGTACAGTACGAAAGAATTGTACTGCACTGTATCTGGAGGATCACGGCCTGGTCAACAACAATGACTCCTCCTCGTAACGGCGGAGAGTCAAGATGAACAAATGGATGATAATTGCGTTCGTGTTGAGCGGGCTTGCATTGACCGAACACCACGCAGCGGCGGCGGCAATTGAAAAGTCCGAAATCCGCGTGCGATATGATCGCGGGGAACTGGCCTCCCCCGCCGGCGCGCGGCGTCTATTGGGCCGGATCGGCGATGCGGCTCTCGAAGCGTGCGGCGCCTCTATATTCAGCCTGGCTGAGTTCAAGACTGCGACGATGGCGTCTCGATGCTGGAGAGACGCCGTCGACGATGCCGTGCATCGCATCGATGACCCTGTGCTGACTGCGGCAGCACGCGAAGGCCGACGGTCGGAGAGTTATTGATGAAAAGACCGTTTCAACTGGTCGATGTATTCCACACCGATCCGTTCACCGGAAATCCTTTGGCGGTCGTGTTCGATGCGGATGATATGACGACATCGGCCATGCAGACCATGACTCGTTGGTTGAACCTGTCGGAAACCGCGTTTTTGCTGCGCCCGTCTTCGCCCAAAGCTGACTATCGAGTGCGCATTTTTACGCTCGATCGCGAAATGCCTTTTGCCGGACACCCGACACTCGGTTCTTGTCATGCATGGCTATCCAACGGCGGTCAGTCTGCTGACGCCTCAGAGATCATCCAGGAGTGCGGTGCCGGGCTCGTGCCGATTCGGCGTAGCGCCGAGCTGCTCTCATTCGCGGCACCCAAGCTCATTCGCGGCGGATCGGTCGATGAATCCAAGCTGGCCGAAATTGCAGCATTTCTGCGAATCAGCCGTTCGCACATCGTTGATGCTCAGTGGGCGGATAACGGGCCGGGTTGGATCGTGGTGCTGCTCGCCTCGGCCGGTGAGGTACTGGCGCTTGAACCTGCCCGGGATTACCCCAAGCATATCGATGTCGGCGTGGTTGGCCCGCACCCGGCGGGCCACCCCACCGCATTCGAGCTGCGCGCATTTTTCACGGATCATCAGGGCGGCGTGAGGGAAGACCCAGTCACGGGCAGTCTCAATGCCTCGACCGCGGAATGGCTGCTGTCCTCAGGCCGCGCGTCGGCCCCTTACATTGCTGCCCAGGGAACTCGTGTCGGCCGCTCCGGCCGTATTCACATCAGCCAGGACAGCCGGGGCGTATGGGTTGGGGGACGCACGACAACCCTGTTTTCAGGAATATGCACGGCGTAAGGCCGTTCTAGCCGGTGGCGCCACCACAGGTCCAGCATTAGCTTGCTAACCGAGTGGTCTGAACGCTGCACACCAGCCATTTCCCACCGACGCGGCGATAAATATCGATATAGATGTATTGCGTCTTGAAAGCCTTGCCGCCTTCATGACCAGCCATGTGCGTGCGTCCGCTCAGTAACGGGACGTCGCCATAGACCCGCACGTTAAAATCCTCGACGGTGTATGGATCGATGGTGAGATCCTCAGCGGTGATATCGCGCACGAAGGTCTCTTTATCCGCCACCTCGCCGCTGCTGCTGATCTGACGAAAGTCCTCCGCCATGTTGCCGGCGATTGCGGTTTTGTCTTTTCGGACAATGGCCTTGTCCCAATTTTCCGATTGACGCGTTAGCTGCGCCACCGTATCTGCCAGCTTGGCGGACGCCGGGTGTGCGGCAATGCCTTGTTGCGATGCCGTCGCCGAGAACGCGACCAACAATACTGCACCGATGTACCGAGTCAGCAGCATGCCAATCCCCTATTTCTAGTGCACACACATTTTCATAAAACGGTCTGGTTCACAACAAGTTCCACATGGGTTGTGAGGGCTGCACGCATGGGCGCCGGGTCAAGACTGTCCCCACATGCGCAGCAGGTTGTGATAGCAACCGGTCAGGGTGATGAGCGACGGATTCTCGCGCACTTGCGCGTTCAGCCGCACGATCGCCATGTCCATGTCGAACAGCAGACTGCGCTGCGCGTCGTCGCGGATCATGCTCTCGATCCAGAAAAACGAAGATAGTCTCGCGCCGCGAGTCACTTCGGCGACGCGATGTAGGCTGGTGGCAGGATAGATGATCATGTCGCCGGCCGGCAGTTTGACGGAGTGCATCCCGTAAGTGTCCTCCACCAGCAACTCACCGCCTGCATAGTCCTCGGGGTCGGTTAGGAACAATGTGGCGGAGATGTCGGTGCGGATGCGTCGGCCGCTCAGATTGTGCGTCCGCATCGCACTGTCGATATGACTGCCGAAATTCATGCCAACCGAATAGCGATTGAACAAGGGTGGGAATACCTGCCTCGGCAGCGCCGCGGAAAAGAACAGGGGATTGCGCGACAGCGCAGCCAATATTTCCTCGCCGAGCTCGCGCGCTTCGGCGCAGTCCTCGGGAAGCTGTTGATTGTACTTGGCCTGCGCGGACTGGTGGCCCGAGGTGACATTGCCATCGACCCACGGCGCAGCTTCAATGCGTGAGCGACATCGCGCCGCCTGTTCGGTCGAGAGGACTTTGGGAATCTGCAACAGCATTATGGTCTCCTCAACCGGCGGCGCACCCTGCTACTTGAAATAGTAGCGCAGCGTCACCGAGACCGAGCGGGGCTGGCCGGGTAACACACGGTCCGGCCGATTGTTGTAGCCGCCATAGTAATACAGCTTGTCGGTGAGATTGTTGCCGTTGACCCGCAGCTCATACTGCCGCTGCACGTAGGCCGCGGTCACATCGACGAGGACGTAAGCCGGAATCTTTGAACCCGGGTCGTTGCGGTCGGTCAGCCAGGTGCCTTGCTGGCCCCGCAGGCCGCCACCCAACTCGAATCCGCCGCCGAGGCGGTACACCGTCCAAAGATTGCCGGAGACCCTGGCCACGCCGAAGGGCGTGTTGCCATTGACATTCAGGCAGCGGGTGGTGGCGAGTGCGCAGAAGGCATGCACGTCGCTGATCGGGCCGGTCGGCGTGCCGTCCGTGTTGCCGATGGTGCCGAAGGGCGAGGCATCGATGATCTTGCCGTTCATCACAGCCATGCCGCTGTAGATGTCCCAATTCGGCGTTATGGAGCCGCTGGCCTCGAATTCGATGCCGTCGACGCGGCGCTTGCCGTCGAGCAGGGTCGTGGTATTGGTGGGGTCGATCTCGCGCGCGTTGCTCTTTTCATTGCGAAAAATCGCCGAGCGGAGCTGGACATTGCCGATGTCCCATTGGCCGCCGATCTCGAAGTTTTGATTCTTTTCAGGATCCACGTTCTGGCTGGATGCCGAGAGGTTGCTCTGCGCCGTGCGGCCGCCGAAGCCCGTCGGACTGTCGCCGGTGCCGAGTTCGCCGGACGGATTATAGGAATTGCTCCAGGAACCATAGAAGGACAGCCTCTCGCTCGGCTGCCAGATCAAGCCGACACGGCCGCTGACCATGGTGTCGGTGCGCGAGAACGGTCCGACCGGAAGACCGGCGCCGGCCGTCCCTACCGGCGCGATCGAGTAGGTTCGCGCGTCCGCGCTGTAGCGTTCGCCGCGCACGCCGGCAAGCACCTTGAAGTTCTCGGAGAACTCAATCTGATCCTGGAAGAGCAGCGCATAGCTCTTGCCGACAGCGGGTGCGCGCAAGTTGGGAGTCTTGGTGTACGTCTGCTCGCCCACCGGCGGCGGATACAGAATCGGTGAGATCACTGAGGGCGCCTGGATGCCGGCCAGGGTCGGATTGGCATCCAGCAGATAGTTCTGGCGGTCGAGCTGCTCGCGGCTGAATTCCAAACCGCCGAGCAAGTTATGTTTGATCGACCCGGTGGTGAAATTGAAGGTGAGGTCCGTCTGATTGATCAGCGCATCGTCGTCGTTGTCGCGACTGCGGTTGGTATCGTGATTGCGCGTCACCTGGATCAACGCCAACGGTGTTGCCGCGGTGACCGGATCGCCGTTTGCGTCGGCGGGTCGAATTCCTTCGGTGATCGTGGCTTCCGTCTGACGCGTGTAGTTGGCCCAGCGGAAGGTATTGCGCAGCTTCAGCGAGTCCGTGAACCGATGATCGACCTTGATGGTGGCAATGCTGGTCTCGTAGTGCGAGAAGTCATTGTCGGCGAACCCGTAGTAGGTGCGCGGCGAAACCTCGGTGAAGCCGAGGAAGGTGCCCTTGCCCTGATTGATGAACAGAGTCGGCTGGCCGTAATCGGTCACGCTGTCTTCCTGCAGATAGTAATAGGACAACGTGAGATCGGTTGCCGAGCCAAACTGGGTCCAAAAACTCGGCGCCAGGCCGTACTTTTTGACCGGCTCGGGGTAGCGATAATTGTCTGAATTCTCAAGGAGTCCAACCACGCGCAACGCAGAGTCGCCGTTGTCCGCGACGGTACCGAAGTCCGCCGTCAGGCGCTTCTGATTGAAGGAGCCGGCTTGCAGCGCCAACTCCCGGTGCACTTCGCGATCCGCAACTTTGGTCTCCTGATTGATGAGGCCGCCCGTCGAGCCGCGGCCGAAAAGGAGCGCGGAGGGACCCTTCAACACCTCCACCGCTTCCGTGGCGAACAGGTCGCGGTTGTATTCGCCAAGGTCACGCACGCCGTCGATGAAGATGTCTTCGCTCACTGGAAAGCCGCGCAGAAAGAACACCTGGTTGGCTTGGGTACCGCCCTCGGGCGCGGCATAGGAGATGCCGGGTACGTTGCGCAAGGCATCCTGCAGCGAGGTTGCGCCCTGCGAACGGATCAGCTGCTGAGGGACGATGTTGATGAATTGCGGAATATCGCGCAACGGCGTCTCGGTGCGCGTCGCGATGTCGGTGGCATCGGTGCGAAAACCGCTATCGACGTTTTCCTCGACCTTGACCACCGGAAGGGTGGGAACTCGTGCCGGCGGCGGATCGTCGGCGAATGCAGGGGGAATGACCGGCATGGACAACCCGGCAACCAGTGCCCCGGCGATGGGGCTGCGAAAGAATTTGGCTTTCATGCTTGTTCGTCCCTTTCACTGAAAATTGCGGGCTCAGGTGCATGCCCTCTTGTGTCAAGAAACGTTAACACGAGTCGAAATAAGAAGCATTCGCATTCTCATTAAATAGGTTCTGCCCTGTCCACTAGGCGGCCATAGGCTCCGGATGTCAATGAATACGAATGATTCTTATTTACAGGGCTCGTTGCGCCCTTTAGAATCGATGGAATGGCGAGTCAGCGGAAGGCACCATTCCAGCATCCGCTCCCGCGCGTTGGGATTGCGCTGGCGGTCGTTGCCCTTCATTTGGCCGTGATCGCCTGGATCGTGCTCGCAAGGATTTCTGCGCCCGCGACTCTCGGTTCGATCAGCGTCTCGGTATTGCCGCCGGCAGCCCAAGCACCGGATCTGATCAAGTTGCCGATGCCGAATCTACTGCCAGTCACGCGGCTGTCCGTCGAGCAACCCGAGTTCAGGTTGCCGAACGATGCCCTGATTGCCGCCGTGGTGAGGGATGACGCGACGTCGCCGACAAATTCCGCTCCCGCGCCGTCCGCGACGCCGCCATCGCCGGCGCTGCCTGCAATGTCCGATGTGTCATATCTGGAGCCACCAAAGCCATCCTATCCGCGGCAAGCTCGACTCGCGCGCGAGGAGGGCCTGGTGGTACTGCGCGTGTTGATCGACGAATCAGGGCACGTGAAGGACATTGAAGTGTTTCGATCGAGCGGACATACAAGACTCGACGAAGAGGCGCGAAACGCAGTCGCCCGCGCGCTCTTCAGACCCTACAGCGCCAACGGCGTGGCACAGGCGGCCATCGCGATGGTACCTATCGAGTTCTCACTCCATCGTTCTTAGCATTTTCCGGCGATGACCATGGCCGGATTTCGGGCCATCTCCTGTTTCCTCTACTGACAGCCTCGCGATCGAGGCGCTCAAGAGAAAACAACCCATGGAATCATTCAAATCGTACGCCGTGCTGGCAGTTGCCGCACTGGGACTGGTTGCCTGCGGCAAGACCAACAATACGGCCCCGCCACAGGCTGACGCGAGCACCACCGTGGCCAGCGAGCCGCCGGCACGAAGATCAACCTGCGACCTGTTGACCGCAGCCGAGATGTCGGCGGCCCTGGGCGGCGCCGTGACCCGGGAGGCTCCCACCCGCAGCGACACCTGCACCTATTCCTCAACGCAAAGCTCGGGTCCGTTCGCGGAATTGAAATTCACTCCGGGCGACGGTCAAGCAGCGATGATGGCCTCCGGTTTTGCCAACCGGCACGAGCCCGGTTTGGCCGATCCTCTTGCCGGTGTGGGTGACCAAGCGGTGAGCATCGGCCCCATCGTCATGATTCGCCGCGGCGAGGACCTCATCACGCTCCGGGTGCTGGGCGTCGACGACACGGTCAAGCGCATCAAACTCGTCTACGGCGCGGTCAATGCGAAGCTGTAGCGGGCACGGGCACGGGCGCGCCATCCTCCGGAGCGTTATCTTAGTGGCCGCGCTGCAAGCCGGTGTTGCGATCGCCGGTGCCGCGAACGCCCCCGTGCACATTCCGTTTGTCGTCGGCCTCACCACCGTCCGAGCCGTCAGCGCGCCGGTCGGCGACTATGAGTCGGTGCAAGTCGTCGACAAGATCGACGCGCATGCGGAGACCTCGACGCGCTCCGCCGAAGCGCCCGACGATAACGGCAAGGTCCGGGAAATCACCACCCGCCGCACCGTGAGCACCGCGGATCAGCGAAATTCCCGCATCCTGCGCCGTTATTTTCACGAATCGGATCCTGCGGAATTTCCAGGCACCACTCCGACCTTCAGCACGGTAATGCTCAACGACCTTCGGGCCACCGGCAAAACCGCGATGACGGAACTCGACGTCCAATCAGAGTTCGGCATGTCCGTGATCAAGCGCACCTTGCAAGGCGTCGTCACGCGAGTCGGCGCGGGACCGATAGACATGACCGTTCTGGTCAATGGCAAGCTCGAGGCGTTGCCCGCGTGGCATGTCACGGGCCGCTTGAGCGATGCGGGCGACAGCGAAGATTATGAATACTTTGTGCTGGACCAGCCGGACAATCCCTTGATCCTGCGTTGGAAGGGTGCCGGCGCTTCCTCGTTCGTCACCAAAATTGAATTTCCCGTCGCCGCACAATCCACGGGCGCGCTCGAGCAAGCGCTTCAGGATGAGCGTCACGCGCTGGTATACGGCATCTATTTCGAATTCGCGCGCGCTGATATCCGGAAGGTGTCGGATCGCACGCTCAACGAGATCGCGGCGGTTCTGCGCAAGCATCCGGACTGGAAGCTCAGCATCGCCGGGCATACCGACGGCATCGGCAAGGACACTGCCAACCTGGATCTGTCCCGGCGCCGCGCGCAAGCGGTGAAAACGGCGCTGGTATCGCGATTCGGCATCGCGTCCGATCGGCTGAGCACCAGCGGCTTCGGCGCGTCGCAGCCGAAGGATCGCAATGACACCGCCGAAGGGCGCGCGCGCAATCGGCGCGTCGAGTTGACCCGCCAATGAACAACCAGCGAAGCACCAAGCCAATGCAACGACAACAATTGAGCGCCATTTCTCGCGCCACCCTGCGTGCCTCGGCCTTAGCCATCCTGGCGCTTAGCTGCGCCTGCCATCGGCAGGCCGATTCCCCGGTCGGGGGGGCGATGGACGAGGCACCGCGAAATCCCGGCGGCTCGGGTTCCGCGCAGGTCACTTATCGGCCGCAGGTGCATGTCATCGAACGCACCGACGGCTTGAATGCGCTCATCAGTGTCAGCAGCGACGGCTCGACCCTGGTATTCAACCGCACGCTGGGAAAAATACCCACGATGGCCGACGGCGAAGTCGTCCTGATCAAGGGTCTGATGGCGAGAAAAATTATCGCATCCGAGTCCAAGGGCGATGAGTTGGCCGTGTTGACAGTTCCCGTCGGGCTGCTCGATATCGTCACTGATGCAAAAGTCCACGTCGAGGCGCCGATCAGGTTCGGCAGATCGCAGTCGGTCGTGGCGGAGACGACGCGCGCCCCGCTGGAAGGTCTGTTCAGCCTGTTGGCAACGCCGGCCTACGCGCAATCGCCCACCGCAGAGCGCCACAAACAAGCGGAGAAGGATGCCTATGGCAATCTGGCCAGTTCTGCCTATCACGCCGTGGTCGACGGCTGGGAAACGGATTTTCGGGCTGAGCCCGCGCCCGGCCGGGTTAATCTGTTCATTGAACTGAAGAAGTCGCTCGCCAATGCGACGGCCGTCATCACGGGCGAAGGCTATCTCGCCGATTTCGATTTCTCCTCCGACATCGATGTGGAGCACAGCGTGACCGAACGCGTGCAAATGAACTACAAGAAGCTCAACGGCAACATGAACTTCAAGTGGGCTGTGCAAACCACGGCGGCCGGCGCACTGCGCGGCAACGCCAAGATGAAATTGCCCGCGGCCATCCAGATTCCGCTTTATCAGTACTTAGGCGGCCTGCCGCTGTTTCTCGAGATCAGCGGGGCCGTGCTGGTCAAGCCGGCGTTCGGCGCACAGTACGAGTTTGCTACCGGCGCCTTTCGCATTACCTACGACGGCTATCAATCGTTTCTCGCCAAAGAAGGCAATGTGGATGCCGACGGCAAGGTGACCGGCGACATCAAGTTCGAGGACTCCGAAGCGGGCTCGGGTGCACCCGTGGGCTTGGTGCTCGGCTTCGCGGCGCCGCGCATCGAGCTCAGCATCGGTGTGAGTAAAATTCTCAAATTCGACGGCGTCAAGGAGGCGGCCGCGAAGGCGGATGAGTACTTCGACCTACTGGTCGCCAGGACATTCGGTGCCGATGCACTCCACAAGTTCAAGTCCTCGCCGATGAGCGAGGTGACCGCCGGGAAGATTGCCGATGCGGCCTTAGGCAGCGACGCCGCAGCCTACATTGAGCTCACCACCACCACCGGCATGAGCCACACCGGCGCGGCCGTGATGGTTCCCTGCATTCGCACGGATGTGCACCTGTCCGCCTCGGTGGGCGCATCGGCCAATGCGTTCGGCCAAAGCGTCGGCAACGCCGAGAAGGAAATCTTCAAAAAGGACTACACCCGCGTTAAGCCGTCGGAGGACCTACTATGTAAAAACATCTGACCTTGCGGCGGCGCCTGAGTGCCGCCGGCGTATGCACCGCCGCGAATGACGCTACAATGGCGGCATGATGGATGGACCCTCGGTACCCGAAGGAGCGGCGCGCACTGGCCCGGAACCCGATGCTGCGGCCGTAAAGGTACTCGCCGATGAACTAGTGCCGCTGTTCTATGACGAACTTCGCCGCATCGCTCGGCGCGTTCGAGGCAAGGTAGGCGGCGGTGCGACGCTGCAGACCACCGCCTTGGTCAACGAGACCTATTTCAAGCTGCGCGGTGCACGGGGCTGGGCCGCAGCATTGCATTTTCTCAATGCCGCCGCACTCGCCATGCGTCACGTGCTGGTGAATCACGCCGCCGCGGGCGTTGCCGCGAAACGCGGATCCGGCGCGCGGCACCTATCGCTCACCGCTGCCGAGCAGATGGGCGCCGATGACGATGAAACCATCGTCAATCTCAATGAAGCGCTCGAGAGGCTGGCCGCGCAGGCGCCGCGACTGGCGCGCGTCGTCGAGTGCCGTTATTTCGGCGGCTACTCGGAGGACATGACGGCGCGGGCTTTGCAGCTCTCTGAGCGAACGGTGCGGCGCGATTGGACGCTGGCGCGCGCCTGGCTGCACCGCGAGCTGCAGATGTCAGACGCGCCCGTGCCTTACAGCTGACCGCCGGTTCGCGGCGCCGCGCGGGCGCGGTCGAGCAGCAAACTGGCCTTCAGGAACTCGGGCGACTCCTGCACCTGCCCTTCCCGATACAGCGCCACCGAGCGCTCGAGTGAATGAATCGCTTCATCGGGTTGACCTGCGGCCAATTGCACTTTGCCAAGACGCGCCTGGGACTGCGCCCGCGTGGTCTTCGACGGGAAGTCTTTCAATTGCTCAGCGGATGCGAGCGCCAGTTGCAGCGCCTCGGCATGCCGGCCTTGGCGACTGCGCAGCTCGGCTAAGCCGCCGTCGCGCCCGGCTTTTTCCGTGCCGGTAAACGGCATGGTGTCGAGTTGCGCAAAGGCACGATCGGCATCATTGATGCGGCCCAACTCGGCCAGCGTGCGTGCACGAGCCGCCAAGGCGCGCAGCGTCAGGTTGGAGGTCGGACCTTGCGTTTCGCCAAATTTCTGTACGGCAGCGTCGAGATGCGGCAGCGCGCTTTCCCAATCTCCCGCAGCGGCCAACGCGGCGGCAAGCCCAAAGTTGGCATAGGCCACCGCGCCGGGACCGCGGTCGGCTGCGTGGCGAGTGACGCTGTCAAAGTCGGTTTGGAACGCGGCCACGGCGCCCTGCACGTCGCCGGCTTCCAAGCGCACATTCGCCAGATATTCGAGGGCAATTTCGGTCTCCGGATGCTCATCGCCCTGGAAGGCGCGCTGCGCTGCATACGCCGCTTCGATTTCCTTCAAGGCCTGCGCAACGTTGCCTTCGCGCGCCAGCCCTAGGCCGAGCAACTCCTGCGCGGCAATCGTCGCTGACTTGCTGCTCTCGTTCGTCATCCGCGCAGCGATGCCTTGCGTGATGCGGGCTTCTTCGACGACGCCGGGTTGCCTGGCGTTGTTGAGCATGTTTGCCAGCGACAAATGTGCTTGCAGGGCATCGCGAAGCGCATGTCCGCCGCTGATCGGGCCTACCTCGAGCGCCGCGACTGCCGCGCGCGCCGAGGCGATCCCTGCCTCCACATCCCCTTTATCGGCCTGCGCGGAACTCAGCCAGCGCAAAGCATCCACTTCGAGATGCGAATCGCGCAGCTGTCGGGCGCGTTTTGCCGCAGGCACGAGCAGCGTGATGGCCTCATCATTTTTGCCCAAGGTGTACAGCGCCTCGCCGTAGATCACTTGCGCCGCCAGGGTCCGTGCATCCAGCGCGCCGTTGGCGGCGGTCGACAGCCTGATCGCATTTTGCAGCAGTTCCACCGCGTCTTCCGGATGTCCCTGGCCCAACAGGCCGTAGCCGATCGCGGTCATGAGTTCAGCCGCAATGGCCGGTCGTCCCTTGAGTTCATGCTCGACCTTCTGGCTCGCCGTACGCAACAGGTCCACCGCGGTGGTGGCGGCACCGGCACCGCTGTCCGAATCCGCGCTCTCGAGAATCGACAGCACGAAACCCTTCACCTGATCGGCGCGCGCAGCTTCGAGGCGCGCCGCATGCGCCTGCCACAGTGCAACGGCCGCACCTGCGATCAACGCCGACAGCGCGAAGGCGCCGAGTCCTGCCGCAGCCTTGTGGCGCCTCAAGAGTTTGCCGGCGTAGTACAAAGTGCTGCCGCGATGCGCCAGAATCGGCTCGCCGCGCAAATGCCGGGTAATATCTTGCGCGAGCAGATCTGCCGTGCCGTAGCGAGCTTCGGGGCGCTTTTGCAAAGCCTTCAAGACGATGCCATCAAGATCGCCGCCCAAGAGTCGCTTGAGAGTGTTGAGCTTGACGCCGCGAGTCTGCGCCGCCCGCGCCGAGACGTTGCGGCTCGGTGCGCGCGGCTCCGCTTCCAAGATGGCCTCCTCCAGCGCGCCGCGCGATGAGCGCTTCAATTCATAGGGCCGCGAGCCGCAGAGCAATTCCGAGAGCAGCACGCCGAGTGAATACACATCCGATGCTGTGGTTATAAGACCCCCGGATATCTGTTCAGGCGACGCGTAATCCGGGGTGAGTTCCCCAGCCCATTGCGTGCGCGCGTCGTTCGGCCCGTCTTGCAGCAGCTTGGCAATGCCGAAGTCGAGCAGGTGCACGCGGCCGGCGGCGGAGACCAGGATATTGGACGGCTTGATGTCGCGATGAATGACCAAGTGCGCGTGCGCAAAGCGCACCGCATCGAGTACCTGCAGGAACAAGGTCAGGCGCGCCTCGAGGGACAGATTCGCGCGATCGCAGTAGTCGCTGATCGGCACGCCTTCGACGTACTCGAGCGCCAGATACGGACGGCCTTGAGCATCGACGCCCGCATCGTAGAGACGCGCAATGTTGGGATGTTCCAGGGTGGCGAGAATGTCGCGCTCCTGCGCCATGCGCGCCGCCAGCGCGCCGGTCCAGCTGATGTGCGGCCGCTTGAGCGCCACCAAACGTTTCAAAACCCCGTCTGAGCGCTCCGCGAGCCACACGCTGCCCATGCCGCCTTCGCTGATGGGACGCAGCAGCCGGTACGCGCCGACTTCCAATCCCACTTCCGACACCTCAGGAGCATCGTCCGCGGAAAACGCCGGCTCTGCATCGAGCGGACCGGCGGCAAGATGCGCGCGCAGCAACGAGGTTAGTTCGTCGCGAAGTTCCGCGTCATCTCCGCATGCGGTGTGGATAAAGGTTTCGCGCTCATCTACCGGCAAGCTGGTCGTTTGTTCGAACAGCTCCGCCACCCGTTCCCATCGCGAAGCCTGGTTCAATTTTCTCCTCCTTAAGCTAACCCATCAAGGATGGCCGGGTTTGCGCGCAATTCCTGTTTCTTCAGGTACTCGGTACTCACGGAGATTCTGATGCGATATGTCATATTGTTGTTGCTGCTGCCCCTGTGTGCCAACGGCACACCTGCGCAGAACACCCCGTCCGCCGCCATCGGCCTACCGGAGGGTAACCCATCGGCCGCGAACTGTCCGTCGGGACAGTATCTGGCCGGCTTCAATATCTGGAGCCAGCCGCAAATGTCAGGATTTTCGCCCTACTGCGTCGCCATGCAGTCGGACGGGCGGTGGCAGGGTTCTCCGCAGATTCACTTGGATCTCTCGCTCGGCGATGCGTTGACAGGATCGCAGCGCCTGGACATGTTCTGCCCGCGAGATCACTACGCATACGGCCTCGCCGGTCTTTCGCAGGTCTACGGCATCCACGGCATCGTGCAATTGACGCTGTATTGCCACAACGTGAAAGCCGGCACATCCACAGGCCTGGCCACTCAGGCCACGCCCGGCATTTCCACCACCGATTGGCCGCCGGCGCAGTGCGCCGACACGCTGGTGGCCATTGGCGCATATGCATCCGTGCACAATGCTGAGTTCATTCAATTGGGACTGAACTGTGCCCCAACCAAGCCCGGCATTGCGCAGGCTCGATTCCAATCCGCCGCCAAATCCAATTCCGGCATCGTGGCACAGCCGCACCTACTCGCGCCGGGTGCGGTCGCGGCGCAATCCGCCGGTAGCCTAAACTGGTCTCAATCAGCGCGGCGTCCGAGCGCATTGTCCCGCGGCGCACTCGGCAACGGTGCCATGCCCGGCAGCAGCATGCCCGGCAGCAGCGCATCCATAGCACCCTCCTCTCCGCTGCGAAACCCCATCTCGGCCGCGCCGCCGAATCAGCCGCCGGTGCCGATCTCGGTGGAAACCGTGACTGCGGTCTCCCCGCAATCCACTCGGCCCAATCGGCCGTACCCTGAACCCGTATTGCGCACGAACTCCGCGCCCGGCGTGCCGGTTCAAGCGGCGGCCAGTTCCAAAGTCGACCAGGCCGGCATCATCATCGTCGGCGGCAAGAGTGCCGCGATGAACGCGACCGCTGTCCGCGTACAGCCGCACGCCCTGAAGCCCGCCAACGCCGCTCCTGCACAGTGAGGTACATCATGAACACGCATCCATCATTGATTTGGTCGGCGCGATTGCTGGCAATCGCCCTGGCGGCAGCTAGCACTGCCGCACAAGCGGTCGACGGCGCGGGGGCGCAAGCCGTTGCGCCGGCAGCTTCGGCCCTTAAAAAACTGCCGCGAACGGCGGGCGAGCCGGTGGCGGTGGCGATTTACGAATTCCGCTCCAGCGTGGGCGAGCTCGCGGCGCGCGGCAGCACCGATATGTTCATCACCGCGTTGATGCACAACGGTGGGTTTCGCGTGGTCGAGCGCTCGCAGCTGGAACAGGGCCTGATGCAAGAAAAGCAGCTCAATGCACAGGGCCTGACCACCGGCACCCTGGCGCAAAAGCAGCTGCGCGGTGCGCAGTACATCTTCGAGGGCACGATCTCGGAGGCCAATGCCGCCGAGTCGGAGCGCAGCGGCGGCATCGGGCTCGCGGGCGTCACGGTGACCGGAGACAAGAGTCACGACACCATCGCCATCGATGTGCGCATCGTCGATGCCGCCACCGGCGACATCCTCGATGCCGTCACCTTGCGACGCTCGGTCAAGTCCAACGCCGCTTCCGTTTCGGGCGTGGGCAACTTCCTGCGTGCCGCGATGGAGCGTCGCGGCGTGAATTCCGCGTATGTACCCGACGTCGATGTCGCACAGCAACGCAAGCAGAGTCTCGACAAGGCGCTGCGCGGCATGATCGAAGACGCCGTGGCGCAACTAGCCAACCGATTTTGAATTCCCGCTACTGGAGTTACACCATGTTTCGTTACACTTGCTCGATACTCTTATTAGTGACTGCCGCCGCCCTGCCGGCGCTCAGCCTCGCCGATATCACGGTCACGCAGCGCTTGAGCACCAACGGCTTCGGCCCGCTGGCGCTGGGCGCTATGGACGGCACCAGCGAGACCGCGATTGCCGGCGATCGCGCCCGCATCGAAAGCGACATGCACTTCAAGAGCGGCTTTCTGCGCATGGTCGCGCGTCACGCCGGTGAATCCATCCAACTCATCAGGCTCGATGAGGGCTTGGTGGACCAAATCGATGCGCGCGCCAAAACCTACCGTGAATCCTCCTTCGAGGACTTTCGCGCAGCGACCCAAAAAACCAACGACGACGTTCAAGCCGCGCAGCGCCAGCAATCCACCGGCACTGCGGCAATGGATGACAGCACCTGTGATTGGCAAGCGCCCGAAACCACGGTCACGCGCAGCGGCGAGCACGCCACGATTGCCGGCGTGGCGAGCGAACAGGTCGCCGTGCGCCGTGCTCAGGCATGTGTCGATAAGAGGAGCGGGCAGCGCTGCAGCTTTGTTTTTCAGATGGAGGAATGGATGGCCGCCGATTTACCGGGCCAGCGCGAACAGCGTGAGTTCTGGAAAGCCTATGCAAAACAGCTGGGCGCGGGCGACATGACTTCGCCAGGCTCACAAGGCGCGCAGACAATCTTGGGCCGGTACCAGGATTCTTGGAAAGAACTGGCCACCAAGGCCGCCGCGTTGAAGGGCTATCCCGTGAAGACCATCATGACCATGCATGTCAGCGGCGAAGGATGCGAATCGGGACAGCCGAGCAGCGGATCGAACGCAACCGATCCACAGGCCGCCTTGATGGGAATTCTTGGAAAATTTCGCAAGAGCCCGGACCCGGCCGCTCCGTCCCAGGACGGCGTGGAGTTATTCAGAATGACCACCGAGACCATTTCCATATCCACGACGCCGATTGTCGCGGAGCGATTACAAGTTCCTGCGGGCTATAAGATCAAGAAATGAGCTCGGATGCCACGGGATAGTTTTCAGTCGGGATGGCCGCGTGGGAGCACGCTTCGATTGGGGGCGGACTGTGGCCCAAACCGATAAAATCCTTATAAAGCAAGAAGTTAGAATTGGTAGCGGGGGCAGGATTTGATCTTTGTATCACTCATTCGCTTGCGCTCCCGATCGTACGAGCGAGCCCACTGGTGCAGTGGCTCTAAGAACCCATGCTGGATCGTGTCACGCTTAGCAAACGCAGCCAATGGTGATCGCGGAGCAAATTGGATTGCCGGTACGTGACAGCATTGGTGAAAAACCATCTAGATCTGTATAAGGCAACGAACCTGCAATCGTGAGTCGCCGCTGCTACAAAGACCAAACTATTTCCGGCTTCCCGTCGACTGTGGCGTCCCTGCGGGGGGAAGCGCGCGCACCCGAATCCGGCCAGGCTCGACGACGGAAAAATGCCCGGGCCAATCGTCGCGCGACGTCAGCACATCGGCGATGACCTTACCGACACCTGTCGGACCGAGCGCCGGCAAACGGAATAGCACGATACCGCAGCTCGCCGGCAACCCAGAGCGCCATGCGAGCTCGCCGAAATCCTTATCGAAAGTCAGAGCACGCGAGCATCTTCTAGACTACGCGCAAGCACATCTTGATCGGTGATACCCGGCGCATCGGTCCGGATCCAGAGTACGTCGTACCCTGACGTACGAAGCGAAGTGACGGCGTCGCCAGGAAAGTTTTCATCCGCAAGAAATCGCATCGTCAGGCGATCGCCGCGGGATACACCTTTTCAGACTGCAATATCTCACTGGCGTACTGCAGACATGCAGCAATGTCGTCGTGCGTGATACCGGGGTAGTTCCGCAAAATGTCCGCTTCAGTCCATCCCTGTCCCATCAAGCCCACTATGAAATCCACAGCCAGCCGACTGCCCCGGACAACCGGCTTTCCAGCCAGCACCGCCGCATCAAGGGTTATGCGGTCTCTCCAGTTCATTCTATGAGTCTATCAGCGTTTTAGCGTAAATCAGAAGATCCGAAATCCGGGACGAAAGCCAATGGATTGAATCGGACCTTGATTGGTGGCGGGTGAAACTACAGGATATAAATATCTTTATAATCAAACAGTTACGCGATGATTGGTAGCGGGGGCAGGATTTGAACCTGCGACCTTCGGGTTATGAGCCCGACGAGCTGCCAGACTGCTCCACCCCGCACCAGAGAGAGCCGCGCATTGTACCGGGCCAGGCGGCTAATGCAAGCTGGCCAAAGCTACCGGCGCACTGCCCTATTTCTTGTCCAATTCCATCATCTTGCGGAACGCAGGCCGATCGGTGACGCGCTGCGAATAGGCCCGCATGACGGGAGTGTCCTTCAGCATCTTTGCCATCAACAGGAAGTGCACGCCGCCGCCCACGAGGATGTCCAGCGACGTGAAATCATCGCCCAGAAAATATTTGCGCGTCGCGAGATGCTTGTTCAGCACCTCCTCCACCTCATCCGCCGGTGCCCAGCCCATCGCGCCATACACATGCTTGATGTCAAACCGACGCGAAATGAGCGCCGGCTCCATGACGCCCGGGCGATAGGCCAGCCAGGACAAGTACTCGCCGCGCTTCGGGTCGCCGACCGCGGGACCTAGAATCTTCTTGCGGTATTTGTCGGTCAGAAACAGCGCTATGGCGCTGCCTTCGAAGATGGTCTCGTCGTCGTCGACCAGCGCGGGGACCTTGCCATGTGGATGCGGATTCGAAGGGTCGCGCGTGCCGGTTCCGTCGGAGCGCCGGAAATCCACCACCTTGGTTTGATACGGCACCTCGAGCTCTTCGAGCAGCCACAGGATGCTTCCCGAACGGGTCTGCGGAGAGTGGTATAGCGTGATCAACGATCCCTCCTTAGGCATTCGAAGGCCTTTTGACTATTATTGCAGAGCTCTTTGACAGATCTGCAACAAAGTTCCAGGAATAACGCCAAGCGCAAAAGCCAGCAGCGCATTGGTGCTTAAGACCGTGCGCATCAGCATCGAGCCGCCGATGGCACTGGTCTCGGTGGGCTCGTCGAAATACA